>WNGB01000340.1_pt1 | contig 71145 bp, 66 predicted proteins | sample 5400681 | NCBI WGS metagenome assembly WNGB01 (sample SAMN13153367, study PRJNA577476) | soil metagenome | isolation source: 115 cm soil or saprolite under grassland replicate 2 | place: USA:California | collected 2016-06-15 | reverse complement strand
AACGCTGGGGCAGATCGGGGAGAACTTCATCCAAGTCCTCGAGCACGAGGCTGTGACCATCCCGGCGCCACCAATCCCGGACAACGCGTCGCGGGAGGACGATGACATCGTGAGTGTGCTCCTCGCCGTCGACCGTTACGCGCCCGAAGCTGTAGTCCTCGATTCGCGCCATGGATCTACTCGTAGAAGTCCCCCGACCGCGCGGGATGAAACCGATCCGTGCAGCTGCGAAGCACCGCCTACGCTGAGCCTCCTGGCCGATCGAACGTTCGACTTCAGGTGGATGTCCACCTGAAGGGGAAACCGTGAAAGGGAGCGCGATATGCTCGAGCGGTGCCGCCTGTCAGCTTCTTCTTCCCCGATCGAAATCGGAGCGTGTCCGAGGCTGGAGCGGCCTTCCTGGTGGCGCAGCTCCAAGGCCGGCCCGTCGTCACCGAGACGGTTGCGAACCTCGCGGATCGGATCGAAATCGAGGCTCGCCGGAGCACCTTTGCCGCGCCTGGTCAGGATCTCGAGCTCAATCGCGAGGAGCAGCAGGAGCTCCACGACACGTTGAAGGCGACCGCCAGCTCCTGGCAGGAAGAAGACCGCGACATGCTTCACGAACTCCAACTCGCGCTTGCCTTCCAGACGAGCCGACCCGAGCGAGCCGACACCTAAAGCCCGGCGACGCTGTTCCCTTTCGAAAAGCCGACGCCCGGAATCGAAGGAGACTCCTTCATTACGAGTTATGGACCGATGTCCGCTCCAGTCCGGTCCTGTGACTTCAGGCCGCTTTCCATGTGCGCCTTCATGGACTGGAGTGGACTGAAGGTGACTGGAGAGGCAACCTCGCGGACGGGTGGTGGACCTCTGATGTGTCGTCAAGTTAGAAATCGTGGCTTGAACGCTGTCCGGTTACGGCAACACGGCGGCGTCACCCCACCAGCCGTCGTCGTCGGTCGTCGGGTTCGGCGACGCGTTGTAGCGCGCGACCCACAACTGATTCCCGGCGGCGTCGCAGGCCAGTATCAGCGTATCGTCGCGACCAGACTCCCCTGAGGCCTCGGCGGACGCCGGCGACGTAGATACGCGAGCCGCTCGGACTGGAGCGGACTGGAGGTGACTGGAGAGGACAACCTGGTGGACGGCTGGTGGACGTTGTCAAGCCACAGAATGCAATCTGTCTAGCGGACGCCGCCACGGCGTCTAGGCGATGCGCGCGCGCCGTTTCGCCGGGCGTGACGGGTAGCGGTCCCAGCCCCGCGCGTCGACGGTCCAGATGTCGACGACCTCGTCGTCCTCGAGGACCAGCATCCGCTCGTGGAGATTGGCAGTCGCGCAGGAGTGGTTGGGGATGACCCGGACGCGCGCGCCGAGGGGCAGGTCGCATGGGGTCTCGGAGACGAGGATCGCATGCTCCTCGAACAGCCGCTCGACGGTGAGCTCAGGATGCCCGGGCACGAACCCGAATCCGGCCGTCCGCGGGGTCAGCCGCTCGGCGGCGAGCGCCTTCGAGCCGCAGTCGAGAATGACCCGGAGCGGCTCGGGCCGCGAGACGACGGTCGCAAGGACGGCGAGCGCGCAATCGGACGGCGTGGCGACCTCGAGGGCCACCTGCGTAGCGTCGTTGAAGACGTAGTTCCCCGCTCGTATCTCGGTAACGCCCGCCTGACGCTCGAGATGGTGTGCCGTCGGAGTCGTGCCGACGCTGAGTGCCTGCGTCTCGATCCCCAGGCCGGCGAGCGCTTCTGCGGTCTCCGTCACCGCGCGCGCCTCGGCCGCGGCGGCCTCACCGATCTCGTCGCGGCTGGCCGCCAGGTACGCATGACCGGCGAAGGCCATGAGTCCGGCGTACTCGGCGGTCGTGGCGAGCTCCCCCGCTTGCGCGACGAGCGCCGCGGTCGGCTCTCCGGGCTCGGTCCCGCATCGCCGCGTACCGCACTCGACCTCCCAGAGATAGCCGACGTGGACGCGGGCGTTCCGGCATGCCCCGTCGAGCGCGCGCACGGACTCGATGCTGTCGAGGACGACGCGGACTCGGCCCGTGTCGGCGAGCTCGACGAGGCGCTCGAGGCGTGTCGGGCCGACCGGTGGATAGGCGACAAGGAGGTCGTCGAAACCCTCGGCCGCGAGTCGCTCCGCCTCGCGCAGCGTGGCAACCGTCATGCCCGCGGCGCCCGCGTCACGCTGAAGACGCGCGATGGCGATCGATTTGTGCGTCTTCGTGTGCGGCCGATGCTCGACTCCGGCCGCGCGCGCCCGCGCCGCCATCGCCGCCGCATTGCGGATCACGGTCGGCCCGTCGACCAGGAGTGCCGGGGTTGCGACCCTCTCGAGCTCCGTCCTGGCGCTCATCCGGCGCTGCGGAAGGGGAGTACGTGGCAGGCGACCTCGTGCCCGGCAGCGACTTCTTCCAGGCGGGGATCCTCGATCGCACATCGGTCCTCCGCGAAGGGGCAGCGGGTGCGGAAGCGGCAACCAGTCGGAATCCGGAGTGGAGAGGGGACGTCGCCGCGGACGGCGGGCTTGCGGTGGCGCACGCTCGGATCTGGGCGCGGCGCGGCCGCGAGCAGCCCGGCCGTATAAGGGTGCTGGGGATTCTCGAACACAGTGCGGGTCGGGCCGGACTCGACCACCCGTCCGAGGTACATGATCGCCACGCGGTCTGAGATATGGCGCACGACCGAGAGCTGGTGAGCGATGAAGATCATCGTCAGATTGAGTGAACGCAGCAGGTCGTCCATGAGGTTGAGGATCTGCGCCTGGATCGAGACGTCCAGCGCGCTCACCGGCTCGTCGGCGACCAGAAACTCAGGGCTCACTGACAGCGCGCGGGCGATGGCGACCCGCTGACGCTGGCCGCCGGAGAGCTGCCGTGGATAGCGGTCGGCTGCGCTCGCGGGCAGACCCACGAGGCCGAGCAGGTGCGCCACGTGCTGCGGCGCGGCTTTGCGTCCGACTAGCCCGTGCACGCGGGCCGGTTCGGAAATGGCAGCTCCCACCTTCACGCGCGGGTTGAGGGACGAGTATGGATCTTGAAAGACCATCTGCATCCTTCGCCTCACCCGCTGGAGTGCGGCGCGGTTTGCATGCGTCACGTCGATGTCGTCGAAGCGGACTGAGCCTCGGTCGGGCTCTATGAGCCGGAGCAGGCAACGGGCGAGCGTCGTCTTGCCGCTTCCCGATTCGCCGACGATGCCCAGCGTCTCCTCTCGTCGGACGGAGAGCGAGACGCCGTCGACGGCGACGGCGCGGAGCTGCGGACGCCTCCGCAGGCGGTCGAGGAGGGCGCTTCGGACCGCGAACGACTTGTGGAGGTCCTCGACGACGAGAAGCGAATCGCGTCCTTTCGCGCTCACAAGCCGAGCTCCTCGTAGTAAGCGCAGGCAGTCCCGTGGCCGGGGCCGGACTCGAGCAGGGCCATCGAGACCTCCGCGCAGCCCTCCCGGGCGTGGTCGCAGCGGGGCGCGAACGGGCAGCCGGGAGGGAGCGCGGTGAGATCGGGCGGCTGCCCGCCAATGGGGACGAGCCGGCGGCCCTCCGCTCCAAATTCAGGCAGAGCCTTGAGGAGGGCGATCGTGTAGGGATGCTGGGGCCGCTCGAACAGCGCTGCCGTTGCCCCCTGCTCGACCACGTAGCCCGCGTACATGACCGTGACCTGATCGCACGTTTGCGCGATGACGCTGAGGTCGTGCGACACGAGCAGGATCGCCATTCCCTCCTGCGCCTGCAGCTCGAGGAGGAGCGACAGGATCTGGTCCTGGATCGTGACGTCGAGCGCGGTCGTCGGCTCGTCCGCGAGCAGGATCCTGGGGTGGCAGCTGATGGCGATTGCGATCATGACCCGCTGGCGCATGCCGCCCGAGAGCTCGTGGGGATAGGACTCGAGCCGCTCGCGGGGTGAGGGGATACCGACCCGGTCGAGCAGCGAGACGGCTTCCTCCCGCGCCTCGCGCCGCCCCATGCCCCGGTGGGTGCGCAGCGGCTCCGCGATCTGGTCCCCCACCGCGTAGACGGGGTTCAGGCTCGACATCGGGTCCTGAAAGATCATCGACATCTCCGCGCCGCGAACCGCTCGCAGCTCCCGACGCGAGAGGCCGAGCACGTCGACTCCCCTGAAGAGGATCGAGCCGCCGACGATCTGGCCAGGCTCAGGAACGAGGCGGAGGATCGATCGGCACGTGACGCTCTTGCCGGAGCCGGACTCCCCCACCAGCCCCATCGTCTCACCCGCGCGGAGGTCGAATGAAACGCCGTTCGCCGCCACAGCCATGCTCTCCGTCGTCGGGAAAACGGTGATCAGGTCGCGCACCGAGAGGACCACGGTTCCATCTACTCTCCCGCTCCCGGTGCGGGCGGCGAGCTCGGCGGCCTCTGGCGTGCCCATCTCGTCCAACGACTAGCTGTAGATGCCCTTTTGCCCGACCTGGAGGGCGAGCAGCAGCTCGGCGAAGATGAGACCCATTGCCTCGGGCAAGCTTTCGGTCGTGAACTCGGTCAATCTCGGATTCGGCTTCTTCACCGCGGGGATGTACTCGCATGTCGATGCGATCGTCGTCGAGTTCCATTCGAAGCCGAACGTGTACGGCCCGTCGTTTCGGTAGGGCTCGCGGCTCAGACTCCGAAGCGCGCGCGCGACTCCCTCGCGGATCCCCTTCTGCGCGACTTCCGGATGGAGGCAGGAGGCGCTGAACATGTCGATCCCGTCCTTGACGGCGAAGGTCTCGAGGTCGTCCCCGAGAACACCCTTGGCTTCACGGCAGACGGCGTCGTCTCCGGCAACGAAGGCGACGGGCACGCCGACATGGCCAGCGAGGAGGGAGTTGAGACGTGTCTCCCCGATCGGCTCGCCGTTCAGGAGCATGTTCTGCACTTCCTTGCCGAGCAGCGTGTGGTTGAGGACCCCGCCCTCCGTGCCGGCGCACGAGTGGTAGCCGACGAAGACGGCCGCGTCGAAGCTCTCGTCCAGCCCCTGCACCATGCACATCGGCTTGTGAAAGCCCTTGATCACGCGGGCCCTTGGATCGAGCTGCTCGAGCAAGAGATTGCGCATGATCCAGTGAGAGTCGTTGACGAGCACCTCGTCCGCGCCGGCGTCGAAGGCACCCAGGATGGCGGCGTTCGCGTCGCCGGTCATGAACACGCGGCCGCGCGAGTAGTCGGCACCTTCCGGAAGCACGTCCTCGGGGTCGGTCAGGCCCGTGATTCCCTCCATGTCCACCGAGATGAAGACCTTCAAGGGACCTCCTTTCGCCTAGAAGTCAGACCGTGAGGCGGAAACGCTCGCCGAGGCGCTCGGCCAGCCCGTCGCCGATGAGGCTTAAGCCAATCCCGACGATGACGATCACGACGCCCGGCAGGGTCGTTATCCACCACGCATTGAGCAGGAAGTTTTGGCCCTCCGCGACCATCGCGCCCCATTCGGGAGTCGGCGGTCGGACTCCGAGGCCGAGGAACGAGAGCGAGGCGGCAAGGAGGATGTTGAGGACGAAGTCGGCCATCGAGAAGACGATGTTGGGGCGAAGGAGATTCGGCACGGCGTGCCGGAAGATGATCCGCCTACGCGAGAAGCCGAGTGCTTCCGCGGCGAGGACGAACTGCTGCTCACGCAGAACCAGCATCTCCGCTCGGGTCAGACGCGCGTACATGCTCCATCCGACGGAGAGGACAGCGATGTACATCCCTTTCAGCCCTGGTCCCACGACGGCGAGGATCGCGATGACGAGGACGAGGAAGGGAAACGCGATCACGACGTCGACGAGGCGCATGATCATCGTGTCGATCCAGCCCCCGAAATAGCCCGCCAGAGCGCCGAGCAGGACGCCCGCCAGAAGCGGCACGTACGTCATGATCAAGCCGATCTGGAGATCGGTTCGCGCGGCGTAGACGACCCGCGAGAAGATGTCGCGCCCGAGGTTGTCGGTGCCCATCAGGTGAGCGAGCGAAGGCGGCTGGAAAGCGTTCGCGAGGTCCTGGGCCGTGGGCGTGCTCGGGGCGATGAGCGGCGCAGCAACGGCGGCCAGCCCGACGAGGCCGACGATGGCGACGCCGATGTACAGAGTCCACGATGCCCAGCGGCGGTCGGCGCGGGCTTGCCGCCGCAGTCGCGGGAGCTGGGCGAGGACGACCTCCTGCCTCGTTGCCACTAGCTGTACCTCACGCGCGGGTCAATGAGCGCATACGACAGGTCGGAGAGAAGGTTGATGACGATTACGAGCAGCCCGAACACGAGCGTCAGCGCCTGGATGACCGGAAAGTCGCGGGTGAATATCGACTCGACAAGCAGCTGGCCGAGGCCGGGAATGTCGAAGACCTTCTCGACCACGACCGCGCCCCCGATCAGCCAGCCGAGGTTGACGGCCAGGACGGTGATGGTGGCGATGAGCGAGTTGCGCAGGCTGTGTTTCAGCACAACTCGCGTCTCGGACAGGCCACGGGCTCGGGCGGCCTCGATGTACTCGGCGCCGAAGACGTCGACGAGGCTCGAGCGCAGGGAGCGGATCAGCATCGAGGCGAGGAAAAGCCCGATCGTGAGCGAGGGCAAGGTCAAGCTTCGCACGTGGCCGACGAACCCTTGCCCGTACCCGGAGACCGGGAAGAGCCCGAGGTCGAGGCTGAACTTACGGATGAGGATCAGCCCGAGCCAGAACGACGGCATCGCGAATGCGATCAGCGTCAGCAGCCGAATCGCGTGGTCAGGGAACCTGTTCCGCCTGAGCGCCGACACGATCCCGAGCGGGACCGCGAGGACGACGCCGATCAGCGTCCCGTACAGGAGTAGGAAGATGCTCGGCCCGAGACGTTCGCCGACGACGTTCGAGACCGGGCGCCGCAGGATGATCGACTCCCCCAAGTCCCCGTGCGCCGCGCCCCCGACGAACGTCAGGTACTGCTGAGCGAGCGGGCGGTCGAGCTTGAGCTCGCGGTTGATCTCGTCGATCCGCGCCTGCGGCGCCTTGCCGCCGAGCATGATCCGGATGGGGTCGCCCGGAACGAGATGGATGAGGACGAAAGACGCCAGCGTGATCCCGACGATCACCGGCAGGGTGTGAACCAGTCTGCGGCCGAGGAAGCGGATCACGAGTCGGCTACTTGTCCAGCCACACGTCCTCCAGGCGCCACCAGGCCGTCTTCACGGTATGGAAGTCCTTCACGTACGTGCGCATCCCGGTGCGCGCGGGCGTGAAGTAGAGGGCCACCTCGACGGCGTCGTCCATCACGAGCTGTTGCAGGTCGCCGAACGCCTGCTCACGGACTGAGTCCACCGTCGCTCCGGCGGCCGCGGCGATCAGCCGAGTGGCCTCGGGGCTGCGGTAGTTCGTGAAAAAGGAATGGGTTCCCCCGAGTGCCTCGTAGTCGAACTGGATCGCGGCCAGCTCGTCGGGCGCGGTGACGTCGCTCGTGATGTACCAGTTCGCCCCGATCGTGTAGTTGAAATTCGAGAAGTTCGTGTACGCCGTTCCGATGTCGAGATTCTGGATCTGGACGTTCGCCCCGATCTGCCCCCAGCTCTCCTTCACGATCTGGGCCACCTGCGAGATGATCGAGTCGCCCGTCGGCACAACGAGCGGAAGGGTGAACCCGTCCGGGACCGACGAGCTGGCGATGAGCGACTTCGCCTTCTCCGGGTCAAACGGATATGCCTCGACGTCGTCCCGCCAGTACTTCATCTTCGGCATCATGTGATTCGCCACTTCGACTTTGCCGAAGAGCACGCTCTTGATGATCGACTCCTTGTCCGTCGCGTAGTTGAGCGCCTGGCGAACGTTCTTGTCGTCAAGCGGCTTTTTGGCGTGATTCATCCAGATGCCGTCGAAGCGGAAGAGGGCCTCGATGAGGACATCGATGTCGTCTCGCGCGTTTAGCTGATCGATCTGCGCGTACGGAATGTTCACCGCCGCATCGATCTCCTGCGCTTGCAGCTTGAGGATCCTGGTGTTGTCGTCGGTGACGTAGGGAATCATCACCTCGTCCACGAGCGGCTTCCCCGGCTTCCAGTAGTTCTCGTTGCGAACGAGGTGCGTGAACTGCCCCTTGGCAAACTTCTTCAGCGCGAAGGGGCCGCTGCCGATGGGGTTCTGCGCGAAAGCCTCCGGGTCAGGCTCGACCTTGGCCTTCGGGACGATCGAGGCCGGGAAGACGTTTAGGTGTTCGAGCAACGGTGCGAAGGGATGCTCGAGCGTCACCTCGACGGTGTTCGCGTCCAGCGCCCTAATGCCTGATACCGGGCCGAAGAGGAAGGAGTACGCGCTCGTCTTCGGGTTCACCGCACGGCCGAGTGAGAAGACGACGTCGTCCGCCGTGAGCGGCGAGCCGTCCGAGAATTTCACCCCTTGGCGAAGATGAAAGGTCCACTTCGTCTGGTCGGACGACGTGTCCCATGACTCGGCTAGCGAGGGAACGACGTCGGTGGAGTCCTCGTTCACCGTGGTGAGCTGGTCGAACATGTTGTAGATGACCCAGATCGAGCCGTTGTCGCTCGGGACGATCGGGTCGAGGGAGAGCGGCTCCTCGTTTCGGGCCATAGTGAAGAGGCCACCTCTCTTCGCGTTGCCCGAGATCGTCCCGGTGCCTGTCCCGGTCGCCTCTCCGCCCCCGCAGGCAGCCAGGAGGCCAGGGACGGCGAGTGCCGCTCCACCGGCGCCGAGTCGGCGCAACAGCTGACTGCGCGTGATCTCTTCGTTGACGAGCCGATGCAGCTCGCGGTCACCAGTCATTCGAACCCTCCTCCTTTTCTCCCCGGCAGATGCGTCACCACGGCGGCGTCGCGGCGCCGATCACGACGGACATGCCGACTGACGATGCGTTTCTGAATGCGTGAGGCGTTTCGGTCCTGAAGCGGACCATGTCTCCTTGGGCGAGCCGGTGGGCTTTCCGGCCGAGAAGGAGTTCGACCTCGCCCTGCAGGACGTAGGCGAATTCCTCGCCCACATGACCGATCTTGTCGTCGCCGTATCCACCGCCTGGATCGAACGAGAGGAAATAGGGCTGAATCGCATGCCCTTTCCCTGTCCCGACGACTTGATAGACGACTCCGTGGCCACGTTGGACTCCCGGGGCATTCGCCGTGCAGTTGCGAACGATCTCGAGCGGACGGCCGTTTGCCACGCCCTGCTCGCTGTCGGCGAGAAGGTCTGTGATGTGGAGACCGAAATGGTTCGCCACCTGCTGGAGCCGGCGAAGCGAGATGCCGCCACGGTTGTTTTCGAGCGCGGAAAGCGACGACGCCGACATGCCGATCGCCCGTGCTTGCTCGCGCAAGCCCAGACCTGATTGCACGCGTAGGCGGCGAATGCGCTGGCCGACGAGGGCTCCGAGCTTCTCGTCCATGACTGTCTCTCGTGCCCGAACATCTCTTCTTGATGTTCAGGCGCCGCGAACGTAACACGCGCGGCGACGGTGCGCAACGACGAGGTCAAGCTGCGGATCGCCCACCGTGGCGGTGCCTTTCGACTGCGCCGCGCATGACCTGGGTGCTTGAGGACGCCTCGGAGCTGCTGCGGTTTTCGAGACCGTTTCGAATACGGAGGATTTGCAGGGTTTTTTGTCGCCGTGCGCCAGTTTGTGCGCCAGTGGCGCGACGGTTACGCGACTCCTTCACGACTGCTGAAGGGGTCAATGTGGACTCGAGCTGACTGCCGGTGACTGCAGAGGACAACCTGCAGGTGATCTCTGGCCGCCCCGTCGTGAAGAAAAAGCCCTGCAAAACGAGCGCGTTTTCTTGAGCACTTCAGTAAGTAGACCTCCGCACGGCGCTCTCGGCGATTGAACAGCATGAGCCCGACGTCGCGCTCCTCGACTACAAGCTCCCCGGGCTGGACGGGGTTGCGGTTGCCCACGCGGTCGTCCGCGACCGGCTCGCGACTCGCGTGCTCCTCATCTCGGCCTTTACCGAGAGCAGCGTCGTCTACAAGGCTCTTGAGACCGGGGCCGCGGGCTTCATCTCGAAGGAAGCGAGGCGCGAGCAGATCGTGGATGCAGTCCTCGCCTGCGCTCGGGGAGAGGACGTGCTCCCGAGCGAAGTCGCCTCGGGGCTCGTGGCCGAGATTCGCCTCCGTGGGTCAAACGACGCACCTGCGCTCACCGACCGCGAGCAGCAGATCCTGCGCCTGATCGCCGCGGGGAAGAGCCTGCCCCAGATCGCGCGCGAGCTCTTCCTCGGCGTTACCACCGTGAAGACCCATGTGCAACACCTTTACGAGAAGCTCGGCGCCTCCGACCGGGCGGCTGCGGTCGCGGAAGCCATGCGGCGGGGCCTGATCGAGTAGCGCGCGACCTCTCGGCGCCGATCCTGAGTGCCTCCCGCCGACGGCGCATTATCTACCCTGAGAAGTCTCTTAAGGGACTGAGACAATAGAACCCCTGCAACTGGCGCTACTCCACCGGAAGCGTTGGAACACGCATTTGCAGGGATGTGTTCCAGCAAGCAGACCGCAGAGAGGTAAAGCTAAAGGTCCTTCTCCCTGCAAATAGAGAAGAGCCGACGCCCGGACTCGAACCGGGGACCCCCTTCATTACGAGAGACGGCCGGGCGAGCGAGTGTGACTGCCGGCGACTACGCGAGGCGAGCGTTCGAGCCGTTTTCCCGACGTCGGGAGCGGTCGGAATCGGTCCCGGTTCGTCAGGCACGTGGACGCGTTGTGGACGCGACGCTCATCGTTCGGGCCCGAGGCTTAGACGCCTGTCGCCGAACGGCCAACCCGTGCGAGCAGCGGCTCGCTGAGCACGACGTCGTGCGGAAGCCGCCTCAGGTCTAGGGCGTCCACGACGACGCCGTGCTGCCGGAGCAGGTCGCTGAGATACGCCCAATGGCCTTGCTCTGCGTCCTCTTGCGAGGAACCCTCGAACGGCTCGTCCGGTCCGACGACTATGCGCGCCGTTTGCTCGATTTCTTCGACCGACGTCGTAGCCCAGATGTCCGGCTGCTGTTCTCGCGTGGAGTCACGGTCGGAAGCGTCGCCCGCCTGGAAGGCAGTGATGAGCGACGAGAGGCTCCAGCCGCGGTCATCCAAAAGCAGCACGCGCCGACCATCCAAGAGCACGGCCTCATGCCGGGCCGAAAAGGCCATCTGACGAGTATCGCCAACCCCCTCGGCGAGATCGACGAAGGTCACCAGGCGCGTGACTGCACTCATATGGTCATAGCGGCGCAGGATGTAGTGCTTCGCCTCGGAGGTTTTCCGGGGCGGCGTTTCTCGACCTCCGTGGATCTGTTGTGGACGCATCGGTCGCCGCTTACTGGGCGGAGACTTACGTGGCAGCCACGAATTCCCTGCCAGTACGGGAAAGCCGACGCCCGGACTCGAACCGGGGACCCCTTCATTACGAGGGAAAGACAAGTGAGGGACGCGCGTCCACTCGCGGGCACGCGCGGGCACGGTTTTCCTGGAAATCCGTTGAATTCGGAACCGTGACTGTGGACGCGCGTGCCCGCTCGTGCCCGAGCTGACGTACCCGTTTTGTACCCGGCACCCTGGTAAGCAGCGTAGGCGCACCGATCCGGTTGAAAGCGGACTCGGCGATCCTTCGAGCCACTCCTTCGGTAGCCTGGGGCGCCGCTCGCCTCGAAGGTTCCGCCGCCGAACGCGTTTGAGCCCACAACGACTTCGATAACGATCAGTGCGAGCCGCGTCACCGATGCGGTTCGTCGAGTAGTCGGAAGACGGGATGGCGGTCGGCCTCGGCGGCAAACGCCTCCAGCGGCGCGTCGGCGTCAGCGTCGAAATACGGCTTCACGATCGAGGTCGTACGGAGGTACTGGCGTAGAACAGGGGCGGCTTCGTCGGGCCCGAGTTCCTCGATCCTGTGCCGCCTCGTCCGCCCTGCTCGCATCAGGTCCACCTCGCCGGCGACGCGCGCGTTCTTGACCATTGGCGCTCGCCATAGGGCGCCACGAGCCAGCGCCCGGCGTCGTCGATGACCAGCTGTACGGGAGTCGAGTAGCGACGGCCGCTCTTCCGTCCGGGCACGGTCAGGATGTGCGTCCGCTTCCCAGCTAAGCCGAGCCGGACGAGCGCGGTGATTAGGGTGTTTCCCAGCCGCCGGAGCTGCGTCTTCCGGTACGCGGCGGCCACGACTATTTCTCCGCTCCGAGTAGCTCGAGGGCCGTGAGGCGTCCACGCCAGTAGACGAAGCGATCCTCCGGTAGCTCCCACCAGGCCTCGCCGAGCGAAGGCACACGCGTGCCGGCGAAGTCCGTGTACTCGCCGTAGTCGCCGCCCCAGCGCCTAGGCATGAAGGTCTTTCCAACCGGGAAGGGGCGCACGCCGGTCGCACGGACGAAGTCGCCGGCGTCGTTGAACTCCCAACGCACCGCCGCCTTCGCCGTGGCCACGCCACATCCGACCTCGACCGTGCGGTCGTCGATGTCTCGCCATTCGAGTTCCCGGTTCGCGGCAATCGCTTGTGGCGCCCAAGCGAGCTCGGCGAGGTAGCGCATCGCCTCGCCAACGTCCGTCTCCGGTCCGGTTTGAGTCTGCAGTGGGATCCCGAGCAGCGAGACGCGTAGCTGCCCCGCGCCGCCGGCGAACCCGTCGACGACCGTCATCGCCAACGGCCCGACGATCGGGAAGCGGGCGCGCCAGCAGAATGCGACGCGGTCGACGGCGAAGTCCTCGGTCGCCTGGAAGGTCATTGGACGCGCGCCTGGCTTCTTCCACATCTCACCCGTCTGCTGCATGCGCACCGTCGCCGGCGCGTGCTCAGCGGGCGGAAGCGAACGAGCCAGGTGGCTGCGAACGAGCTCAGGAAGGTGCGGTGTCTCCGCTGTCGTCGTCATTAGCCTTCAGCCCTCGCCTTCAACCCTCGCAGCATCTTCCGGGCCGACGCCGCCGTTACTCGGGCTGACCAGGCTGCGGCGGACCGATGCGGTAGGGCCGCATCATCTCGTTGTCCTCGTGCTCGACGACATGGCGGTGCCACACGAACTGGCCTGGCGTCGTGAAGCGCGCCCTCACTCGCGTGACCTGTCCCGGGTAAGCAATGACCGTGTCCTTGAATCCTGATTCCCACACCTCCGGAGGGGTAACGTAGCCGTCGAGCTGGATGGGTGTCACGACCTCCTCGTCTTCAAGAACGAGTCCCTCGCGGTTAACCACCTCGAAGGTGATCTCGTGGATGTGCATCGGGTGCGCATCGGCGGTCGTGTTGTAGAACTCCCAGAGTTCGGTCGCGCCGTTGGCCGGATTCTCGGTCACGGGATCCATCCAATGGCGCTCCGTCCAGACGCCGTCGGCCACCGTGCCGAGCAACGCCTCGGCCGGGGCGTCCTCGAAGAAAGCGGACAGCTCCTCGATCAGCGCCAGCGGCCGCGTGACGGTCTCCCTCGGCAGCGGCGGGACCGCGGGCAACTGGAGGAATTGCGGAGGGGTCGAGTCGTCGACTCCAATGGCGGGCACGACCCGGAATTGCATGATCTGGCCGGTGCTGGCGGGGTCGGCGACGTCGAAATCATCCGGCGGTTCGCCGCCGCCGAAGGGCTCGTCGGGACCGTGTTCCCGAGCACGTAGTTCCCGACGGGGACGTTGGTGAAGTCGACGATCATCTCCGCCCGCTCGGCGAGGCCCATGAGGAGGCGGTTGCGGTTGTCTGCGGTGAGATTCACCGGGGCGGCGAGGAAGCCCCCTTCGTTCCCGATCTGCCACACTCAACGCCGGGGATGCCGCTGAAGTCGAGGATGAGGAAGCGCGCCTGGCAGCCGTTCAAGAAGCGGAAGCGGTAGCGGCGCTGCTCGACCTCGAGAAACGGCCAGGTGTTGCTGTTCGCGATGATCATGTTGCCGAAGAACTCGGGATTCCAGATCGGCGAGATGTCGGTTTCCGGGAGATAGGGCCCCGTGATCCCGTCGAAGAACGCGCGGGTGTCCGGATAGAAGAGCGAGCCGTCGATGTCGGAAGAGCGGTCCTGGATTGCGATCGGGATCTCCCGGTAGGGCTTGTTGGGCGGGAACTTGTCGCCCTCCCGCGGCGCTGGACTGCCGGCTGGCCGGTTCGACTGTCCAGCACAGACTTGTCGCCGGCCGGCCCGCCGCGAATGAGGTAGAAGCCGGCGGGGCCCGCGTAGACGTTGAGGCGCGTCATGCCGAACGCGTGGTCGTGGTACCAAATCGTCGCCGCGCGGTTCTCGTTCGGGTACTGGAAGGTGGCGAAACCTGGCCCCCAACTGACGCCGTAGTCGCGGGCGGCCTTGCCGGCGAAGAAGTCGTACCAGGTGCCTTCTGTCGCGTAGCCCGTCGGGATATCGTTCGCGCGAGGCAGGTACCACGCTTCGGCATAGCCGTCGCTGTCGTCGTGCACCCCCACTGCGCCGTGCACGTGCGTGACGATCGGCACCGGGCGGGTGCGTCTGGCAGACAGAGTCATCGGGGAGAGCGCGGATCCCGCTTGTGGTTAATGCACAGATGGGGCAGCAGGCGACTGCCGCTCGGCTCCAGGTGGCATGGGCGCACCTTATGGGTCGATCGGAAGCGCGATGGCGCTCGCGGGCACACGGATTACCGCGCCCTATGACGCTCAGCGGGGACTGGTAAAGGATCTTGCGAGTGCGTGCGCCCGCACCGTCGGATACTTGAAGACCGCGTCGCCGATCGGAGACGATGCATTGATGGGGAACCTGAAGCCCGCAGCGCCCGGATGGAAGGCTTCGATGCTGGGATTGCCAGACGCGACTCGTGCGTGTCTGTTCGATCTCGATGGTGTCCTCACGCAGACGGCCAAGGTGCATGCCACGGCCTGGAAGCAGATGTTCGACGCATTCCTAGCCGCGCGATCAGCACGGACGGGTCAAGCGTTTGTCCCGTTCGACGTCCTCGCGGACTACGACGAGTATGTCGATGGGATGCCGCGTTACGACGGCGTTCGCTCCTTCCTTGCATCACGGGGAATCGAGCTGCCAGAAGGAACGTCCGACGACCCACCACAAGCTGAAACGATCGCCGGACTCGGCAATCGCAAGAACGAGCTCGTCCTGTCGCTGATCCGCGGTCAAGGTGTCGAGACGTACGAGGGGTCGATCCGCTATGTACGCGCCGTTCGAGAGGCCGGATTGCGCCGGGCGGTGGTCTCCTCGAGCGCAAACACCAAGGAGGTACTGGCGGCTGCGGGCATCGAGGATCTATTCGAGGCACGTATCGACGCCATCGTGGCCGAGCTCGAGGGCCTGAAGGGAAAGCCCGCCCCCGATTACTTTCTTGCCGCCGCACGGGCACTAACAGTGCAGCCAGCACAGGCGGCTGTTTTCGAAGACGCGTTGGCCGGCGTGGCCGCCGGGCGGGCGGGCGGCTTTGGATTCGTTGTCGGCGTCGATCGAACCGGTCAGGCGGACGCTCTGCGTGATCACGGCGCCAACCTCGTTGTCTCCGACCTAGCTCGGCTTCTCGAGCCGGCATGATCACGCACCCGGCCTTCGTAGTTGAGCCGTGGTCGGTGCGAGAGGCGAAGCTCGATCTCGACGTCCTAGCGCAGACTGAATCTGTCTTCGCGCTCGCCAACGGTCATATCGGGCTGCGCGCCAACCTGGACGAAGGGGAGCCCTATGGCCTCCCGGGCACGTATTTGAACTCGTTTTACGAGTTGCGCCCCCTGCCGTACGCGGAAGCAGGCTACGGCTACCCCGAGTCAGGCCAGACGGTCGTAAACGTCACGAACGGCAAGATCATCCGCCTCCTGGTCGACGACGAGCCTTTCGATGTTCGCTATGGGCGACTGCTCGCGCACGAGCGGATACTCGATCTCCGCGCGGGCGTCCTTCGGCGCCGGGTCGAGTGGACCTCACCCGCCGGCGCGGCGGTTCGCGTCCGCTCGACGCGGCTGGTCTCCTTCGCCCAGCGGTCTGCCGCAGCGATTCTTTATGAGGTCGAGCCGCTCTCCGGCCCGCTGCGCGTCGTCATCCAGTCGGAGCTCGTCGCGAACGAGCCGGGCTTGCTCGAGGAGCCTGATCCACGCGCGGCAGCCGTACTCGAGTCGCCACTCGAGTCGGAGGAATTCTACGATCGGGGTGGCCGAGTCCTCCTCGTTCACTCGACCAGGCACAGCAAGCAGCGCATGGCCGCGGGCATGGATCACGTGGTCGACGCCCCGCAGGGCACGGAGACTGCGGCCGAGAGCGGCCCGGACGTCGGTCGGTTCACCGTCGCCGCAGACCTTGCCGACGGGGAGCAGCTTCGGGTCGTCAAGTTCCTCGCCTACGGATGGTCGAGCCAGCGCTCCGTCCCAGCGGTGCGCGACCAGGTCGTCGCGGCACTGACACAGGCGCGCCACGCCGGTTGGGAGGGACTGCTCTCCGCTCAGCGCACCTACCTCGACGACTTCTGGGAATCCGCCGATGTCGAGCTGGAGGGTGATACCGAGCTCCAGCAAGCCGTGCGTTTCGCGCTCTTCCACACCCTCCAGGCTGGCGCGCGCGCGGAACAGCGTGCGATCGCGGCGAAGGGCCTCACCGGGCCCGGCTATGACGGCCACACCTTCTGGGACACAGAGCGATTCGTTCTCCCCGTACTCACCTACACCGCCCCGCAGGCCGCTGCCGATGCACTTCGCTGGCGCCACGCAACCCTCGATCTGGCGCGTGAACGAGCCCGCCAGCTGGGACTTGAGGGAGCCGCCTTCCCATGGCGGACGATTCGCGGCCAGGAATGCTCGGGCTACTGGCCCGCCAGCACGGCCGCGTTCCACATCGCTGCCGACGTGGCCGACGCGGTCAGCCGCTACCGGGAAGCAACCCAGGACGACGAGTTTGAATCCGAAGTCGGTCTCGAGCTCCTCGTGGAGACCGCCCGCCTTTGGCGCTCGCTCGGCCATCACGATCCCGATGGGCGATTTCGCATCGACGGTGTGACCGGCCCCGACGAGTACAGCGCGATCGCCGACAACAACGTCTACACCAACCTGCTGGCGCAGCGAAATCTGCTTGCAGCCGCCGGCGCGGTTGCGCGCCACCCTCGCCACGCCGCCGTGCTCGGCGCCGACCTGGAGGAGGCTGCCACTTGGCGCGACGCCGCTCGCGACATGATGATTCCCTGGGATGAAGCGCTGGGCGTCCACCCGCAATCCGAGGGCTTCACCGAGCACCAGACTTGGGACTTCGAGCGCACCCCGCCGGACCAATATCCGCTGTTACTGCACTTCCCCTACTTCGACCTCTACCGCAAGCAGGTCGTCAAGCAAGCTGACCTCGTCCTCGCCCTGCACTGGCGCGGCGACGCGTTCACCGAAGAGGAGAAGGCGAGAGACTTCGCCTACTATGAGGCGCTCACCGTCCGAGACTCCTCCCTCTCAGCTTGTACGCAGGCGGTGATCGCAGCCGAGGTCGGACACGTCGAGCTCGCCTACGACTACTTCGGCGAGGCCGCGCTGATGGACCTCCGCGACCTCGCACACAACACCCGCAACGGCCTCCACATCGCCTCGCTCGCCGGTGCCTGGATCGCGGCGGTGGCCGGGTTCGGCGGTATGCGCGACCACGACGGCAGACTCACCTTCGCCCCGCGGCTTCCCGCTCGGCTGGAACGGCTCGCCTTCGGCCTCCTCTTCCGCGGGCGACGGCTGAAGGTCGAGGTCACCAAGAAGGAGGCCACCTACACGCTCCTGGACGGGGAGCTGCTCGAGGCGGGCCATCATGGCAAGAGGATCACGATGTCGATAGGCGAACCGGTGACGCTCGCGATCCCGCCGGCCGTCGAGCGCCCCACCCCCACACAGCCGCAGGGACGCGCGCCGAGCCGCCGTGCGGGCGACGCGTCCTAGGTACGGCGCAAGAGCGGGCGTCCGCCACAAATCTGGCAGACGGATTCACACACGACGCGGCACGTTGCCATTCAACGTGAAGAGGACCCGCATCAGCTTGTGCCCACGATCCGCGGTCGGTTCGAACATGCACGGGCATCCACCGTCGATCACCGCGATGCCTTGCGCTCGTCCGTAGTCAGCGGCTGCCTTCGAGACGCTGCCTGCGCCGAACGCGCGATGCATCCACACGTGCTTGATCCCGAGCTTGACGCACTCCCTCATGGTCTCATCGGCAATCTCGGGACGTGTGCCGATGACAACGGCGTCGACACCATCGGGGATCAAGTCCAAGTTGTGATAACACGGGTCTCCCTCCACCTCGCTTGCCTTCGGATTGACGGCGAAGACGTCGTACCCGCGCTCACGCAGGCGCTGATACACGACGTTGCTCCCGTGGTTTTCCGGGTGTCTCGACACCCCGGTCACTGCGATGCGCTTATTCGCAAGGAACTCGGATGCAGCCTCGTTGATCTTCTTCATCACGCACCTCCTACGTGTGCGGGTGGTTGGTGTACACGCCAAGCCGGAGGAGCTACTCGGGTCTGCTGGCGGCGTGCGACGACGACGCCGGCCTGCCATCCCGGGGCCCGCCCGCCGAAGGGCGGATGCACCGCGTCAACGTCTAGGCCGCTACGGGCGATCAACCACGAGATGAGCGAGTTCGAGTTCCACATCTCACCTGCCTGGAGCTCGTCGCGTCCCCAGACCGGCATGGGCACATCGGGCACGAGGTCAAGGACGCGCTGAGCGACGACCGGGTTGTCCGTCAGGCGCTGTGGGCTGTCGACCGCCTCGTCAACGTCGGGGATCACGCCCTCACGCCAACGTCGAATCTCATATCGAAAGATGCGCAGCGATCGGGCCCAGCGACTGCCGACCGGGGCTTCGCCGACGACGCCGCGGACCGCTCCGTTCCCGTCGCGGACGGGTGCCATCTCGATGACGAACCTTCCCTCCGGCGCTCTGACTTCGAGCGCGGAGTGGTAGAGGTCACTCGCCGCTCTCCTTCCCATCCGCGCCACGACCGCCTCGAAAATGCGTCCATTGAGCCGCACCGAATGGCCGCCCGCACCCAGAGGAAGCCAGTACAGATCGACTCCGAGGGCGCCGGGCTCACCGTCGTCTTTCGTAAGATCGTCGGGCGCGAATCCCGGCGTCTCGACCTCGACTTCGTACCTGGTCGCGGTCTGCTCGATCTCTGCGCACGGCCACTCGTGCGCGATCGCCGGTTCCTGGAGCAATTCCGTCATGACCGCTCCTTTCAAGTGGCTGTCGATTCAATGGTCGGTCTGGAGCAGCGACCCGGCATCAGCGAGCACGCCGATTTGCTTCTCGGCGAACTACTGAGCGTCAATCGCGCTTCCGCAAGGAGCGGCGGCGGCATGCGAAATAGCACCGTCGAGACGGTCGTGCGCGCCTTCGTACGTGTGCGGCACGCGATTGGCAACGCGGCGGGTCCTAGCCCCTTCGAGGCGGGCTTCGCCGGCTACGCCGACCCTATGCGGGAGGTACAGCCAGAACCGGGCACGGTGCGATGTGGAGCAAGCGTTGCGTCACGCTGCCGAGCAGCAAGCCGGAGATCGGGCCCTGGCCGCGCGTTCCCACGACGATCAACTCCGCGCCGGCCTCTTTCGCTGCATCGGCGATTGCGTGGGCTGCACCTCCGGCCGTTGTGTTTCGCTGCTCGTAGCTCGCATTGACGCCCCCGTCCTTCAAGTCCTTCGCCTGGCCTTGGATCTTTTGCTCGACTTCTTCCTCGTCGATCTGGACGGGATAACCGGCGCCGCGTCCGACCGTGACCTCCCCCACGTGCACCGCAACGAGCCTCGCTGAATTCGCCTCCGCGAGCTCCCGTGCGTAGTTAAGAGCGCGGTCTGCGTGGTCAGAACCGTCGCTCGCCCAAACGATTACCTCGAACATTGCCCTCCTCCTCACTCTGTAGGGAACTAGGGTGACTGCCCATCCAGCGGGATCGTATTGGCGCCCGGCATGGGGAAGCTCGCCGATCGGCCCTGCGGACAACTACTTAGCCTTTGGGCCCACGCGGAAAATCCGCACCCCTTCTCCGTGTCAGCACCGATGCGGCCGCTGGGATTGGAAGCTCAGGCTATGCCGGACGAATCCAAACTTGTCGCCGAGAGAAAGGAACTGTCATGCACGCAACCGGAAGTCGCACGATCGTCGTCGGGGTCGACGGCTCCGAGCACGCCGAGCGCGCACTCAACTGGGCCATCGAGGAGGCAAAGCTTCGCGGGTGCCGCCTCAACCTCGTCTCGGCATGGCATGTGCCTTCGTCCGTATTCGGCGGCGTTGGCTTCGCTCCGTCTCTCGACCAGTCCGTTGAGGCCACGTTCAGGGAAGTTGCCGAGGAGGTTGCGAAAGCAGCTGCAGACCGAGCACGCGCGGCCGGAGTCGAGGCGGAGACGAACGTCCAGCATGGCCAAGCGGCCGACGTCCTCATCGAGGGCGCCGCAAATGCTGAGCTGCTGGTCGTCGGGTCTCGCGGACACGGCGGGTTTGCAGGCCTTCTCCTCGGATCGGTGAGCGCGCAGTGTGCGCATCACGCTCTATGTCCCTTGGTGATCGTCCGCGAAGGCTGAAAAGCCCGGCGACCCCGACGGGCGGATCTCAGCCTTCGCGCGCCGAGCGGAGGTACACGAACCAGTAGAGCCCCGCGACCATCACCGTTCCGCCGATCAGATTCCCGATCGTGACGGGCAGCAGGTTGTCGGCGAGAAAGGCGCCCCAGGTGAGGCCCGAGAGATCGGGCAGGTCGCTCGCCGACGCGAGCCATGAGGAGTCGTGGCGGACGAAAAGTCCGATCGGGATGAAGTACATGTTCGCGACGCTGTGCTCGAAGCCCGAAGCCACGAACGCGGTGATCGGGGGGATGATCGCGAGGATCTTGTCCGTAGTCGTGCGCGCGCTGTATGTGAGCCAAACGGCGAGGCAGACGAGAGCGTTGCAGAAGGCGCCCAGCGCGACCGCCTGCACGAAGCCCAGATCCGTCTTCGCGGCAGCGATCGAGAGGACCTGCTCGCCGACCGCGCCGCCTCCGAACCGGTACTGGCGCGTGAGGTACATGAGGCCTGCGGTCCCGATCGCCCCGACGAAGTTCCCCAGGTATACGAGTACCCAGGTCCAGAGCAGGAGCCTGGTCCCCACCCGGCGGCTGGCCCAGGCCATGACGACCAGGTTGTTGCCCGTGAAGAGCTCCGCCCCGGCTACGACGACCAGGATGAGCCCCAGCGAGAAGGCCAGGCCCCCCAGCAGGCGTCCGACCCCGTAAGCGAGCTCGGAGCCGCCGGCGGTGACAGTCGTGGCGAAGACGGCGCCCATCGCGATGAAGGCGCCGGCGAGCACCCCGAGCGCGAGCAGCTTGTCGGGGCCTAGCGAGGCTTTGGATACACCGACCTGCTCCGCGCGGCGCGCCATCTCAGGCGGTGGGAGCGAGTCGAGACCGGAGGCCGTGAACCCGGGAGGCCGCGGCGCGGGCCTGTCCGTCGGGGCCACATCCATGACCTCAGCTTTACCAGGAGCGCCGGTCAGCCAGCCCTCCCGTTTCAGCGAATCGAGAGTGTCGGCACCGCCCTCTTTCGTCGAGCGACGCCGCTCTTCTCGGCTGCTCGAGCCACGGCTTCCGCAACCGCGGGCGCCACGCGTCGGTCGAACACGCTGGGGATGACGTAGTCGGCCTCCAAGTGATCCGGCTCGACGACTGCAGCCAGCGCGTGAGCGGCGGCGAGCTCCATCTCCGCACTGATACCGCTCGCCCGAACGTCAAGCGCTCCGCGAAAGACGCCAGGGAAGGCGAGGACGTTATTGATCTGGTTGGGATAGTCGGAACGACCGGTGCCGATCACGGCAACCAGCTCCTCTATCTCCTCGGGCGCGAGCTCGGGGGTGGGGTTGGCCATCGCGAAAACGATCGCGTCCTTCGCCATCGTGCGTATGCCTTCGACCGAGACCGCCCCGGGCGCCGAGAGGCCGATGTAGACGTCGGCTCCAGCCAGCGCCTCATCGACCGAGCCCTGGAACCGACTCGCATTCGTCTCGCGGGCAAGAGCAGCCTTGCTTGGGTTCAGGCCCGCGCGGCCCTGGCAGATAACGCCGCGGCGGTCGCAGGACAGGACGTCGCCCGCCCCTGCGGCGACGAGCATGCGCGCGGTGGCGGTTCCCGCCGCGCCCGCCCCGGTGAGAACGATCCTGACGTCGGCGAGGCCCTTTCCAACAACGCGCAGCGCATTCAGAAGCGCGGCGAGGACGACGATGGCGGTGCCGTGTTGATCGTCGTGGAAGACGGGGATGTCCAACTCACGGCGCAGGCGCGCCTCGATCTCGAAGCAGCGAGGTGCGGAGATGTCCTCGAGATTGACGCCGCCGAAGACGGGAGCCAGTGCGACCACCGTTCGGACGATCTCGTCCGCATCGGTGGTGCCCAGGCAGAGGGGCCACGCATCGATGCCGCCGAACTCCTTGAACAGAATCGCCTTGCCCTCCATCACCGGCAACGCCGCCTCCGGCCCGATGTCTCCGAGTCCGAGGACGGCCGTCCCGTCCGTGACGACGGCCACCGTGTTCTGCTTGATGGTTAGGTTCCAGACCTTCTCCGGATCGTCGGCGATCGCCCTGCAAATGCGCGCGACGCCTGGCGTATAGGCCATGGAAAGGTCGTCGCGCGTCTTCAGCGGAGTCTTCGGGAGAACCTCGAGCTTGCCGCCGAGATGGAGCAGGAACGTCCGGTCGGAGACGTGCTCGACCTCGATGCCCGGCAACGCATGCACCGCGTCGACGATGCGGCCGATATGCGCCTCGTCGGCGGCGAGCACCGTGACGTCGCGCACCTTCTTCCCCTCCTCGACGCGGACGAGATCGATCGCCCCCAGGAGACCGCCCGCGTCGCCGATCGCCGCGGCAAGCCGCGCGAACGAACCCGGGTGGTTGTCGAGATGCATGCGAAGCGTCGCGCTGAACGACGCCGATGGATGGAGCGGAATCGGCGGGTGAGAATCGGCCACGACGGCGATTCTCCGGGGAAGGGCCTCGGCCGTCATCAGCGCTCCCACCGAGTCCGTCTGCGGCTTTCCCGCACCTGTGGAGCGGCCGGTAGCGTGTCGAACCGTCGACAGGTCAGAAGCCCGGCAAGCCGTGAAGGCCGGCCAGGACGCATTCTCCCTTCCACCAGAAGGTGCAGACCTCTCGCGGGCAGATTTTCAGGTGGCCCGTCCCCCATGCGAGCTCGCACACGGTCTCACCGCGCTCACGGGCAAGAGCGCCGTCGCCTCCGTCGCGCTCCTCGCTTTCCACCATCCACTCTCGGACGCGACCGTCGCTCGGATGCGTGCGCTCGGCAGCGGCATGGACCAGCTCCCGCGCGCTCAGGGCGCCGATGATTCGGCCGGAGTCGAGCACCAGAGCGGTACGAGTCTCCTGCTCGAGCATCTTCTGCGCGACTTTTCCGAGCGTGTCCTCCGGAGCCACGGCGAGGAGATTCGTGGCGGTCAACCCTCTTGCGATTCTGTGAGCTCTCCTCACGGCTCCTCTACCTGATCGGCGCCGCCGGGCCGCCCCGGACGGTGGCATCCCGGCCCACGAGGAGAACCGGGGCGCGGGCATCCACTTCTGGGACGACGCTGAGGATCGTCACCCTCGCGTGCTCGTCCGCGGCGAGCTCGGCCGCCTGCTCCAATGCGCGACACGCGGGGGGAAAACCGTCGTAAGGAGCAGGATCTTCATCGTTGCTCCTTCCTTCCTTGGCGCGCAGGCGCGAGCGCCTCCGGCTAACGCCTGCTCGCCCGCATCCAGGCCATGAGGATGTAGGCCGTGAGGGCCACACCGCTCGCGAATACGACGTAGGCAGCAGTTGTCCAGAGCACTTCCATCTCGTGCCTCCTTGTTGCCCAGAGGTTGACCGATGGCCGGGTCCGTGCCATCGGGGCGCACCCCGATCGCCGGTCAGCGAGTTCCCTGATCCTCGTGAGTCAGCGCCCGCCCGTGGAGGAGAGACCGTACGGCGCGGGCGGCGACGAGGTCCTCGCGCGCGTGTATGACCGTCACGCGAGCACGCGAGTTCTCCGCGGCCACGTCGCAATCCGGCTGGGCGACGGCGTTGAGCGAGGGTTCGATGACCACCCCGAGGAACGCGAGTCGCTCACACGTGCGTGCGCGCACGAGCGCGGAGTTCTCCCCGATGCCGGCGGTGAACACGAGCGCGTCGAGGCCGCCGGCTGCCGCAGCCATTGCGGCGACTGCTCCTGCCAGGCGGTGGATGAACACGTCCATGGCCAACCTCGCAACCCGGTCGCCAGCCTCGGCCGCGCGCTCGATTTCACGTGTGCCGCCCGGTTCTGGGGCGAGCCCCTTGAGGCCCGAGTCGAAATTGAGCGAGTGATCGATCGCGCTTGCGTCGAGGCCGCGCTCGCGCATCAGGTACAGGACAGCACCGGGGTCGAGCGAGCCCGATCTCGTTGTCATCGGTATCCCCTCCAGCGGCGAGAAGCCCATCGTCGTGTCCAGCGAACGCCCGTCCCGAACCGCTGTCACCGAGCAGCCGCCGCCGAGATGGCAGATGACGAGGCGAAGGTCATCGGCTGAGCGGCCGAGCAGGATAGGCACGCGCTCGGCGCACCACTGCACCGAGAGGCCGTGGAAGCCATACCGGCGCACGCCCCAATCCTCGCGCCAGCTGCGTGGGATGGCGTAGGCCGACGCCTCCTCCGGAATCGTCGCGTGAAAGGCGGTATCGAACACGGCGACGTGGACGACGTCCGGGAGTACCCGACGAGCCCGCTCGATGCCCTCTACGGCGGGAGCATTGTGGAGAGGCGCAAGGGACTCGAGGGCGACAATGTCCGCTTCGACTTCAGCGTCGATGACTACGGGGCCACGAAAGCGCGAGCCGCCGTGTACGACGCGGTGGGCAACGGCCTCGACGGACGCGGCCCCGACCTCATCGAGCGATTGGAGGGACGTCGTTGCGTCGTTCGCCTCGACGAGCGACAGCTTCAGGCTCGTCGAGCCCGCGTTGACGACGAGGATCGGCCCCACGCCGTCAGTACGGCCAGGTCCAGTCCCGGACGTCCGGATGATCTTCGCCGTACTCTCGCGTCCATGCGCGGCAGCGCAGGCGCTCGTCTAGCATCTCCTGCCTTAGCCGCGAGGCCCGCTCGACGAGAGCGGGAACGCGGTCGATCACGTCGATGACGAGATGAAATCGGTCGAGGTCGTTCAGCATGACCATGTCGAACGGCGTCGTCGTCGTCCCCTCCTCCTTGTAGCCGCGCACGTGGAAATTCCCATGATTCGTCCGACGGTAGGTGAGGCGGTGGACGAGCCACGGGTAGCCGTGGTAAGCGAAGACGACGGGCTTGTCCTCGGTGAATAGCGAGTCGAACTCACGGTCGGAAAGGCCGTGCGGGTGCTCCGTCTCGGGCTGGAGGCGCATGAGATCGACGACGTTGACGACGCGCACCTTCAGTTCGGGCAGGCGCTCGCGGAGGAGAGCCGTCGCCGCGAGCGTCTCGAGCGTCGGCGTGTCGCCGCAGCAGCCGAGCACGATGTCCGGGTCGCCCTCCTCGTCGTTCGAAGCCCACTCCCAGATGCCGATCCCCCGCGTGCAATGAAGAACGGCATCCTCCATCGACAGATAGTCGAGCGCAGACTGCTTTCCCGCGACGATCACGTTCACGTAGTGCCGGCTGCGCAGGCAGTGGTCGGCGACAGAGAGGAGCGTGTTCGCGTCCGGCGGTAGATAGACGCGGACGATTTCGGCCTTCTTGTTCACGACATGGTCGATGAAGCCGGGATCTTGGTGCGAGAACCCGTTGTGGTCCTGACGCCAGACGTGAGAAGTCAGCAGGTAGTTGAGGGACGGGATCGGCTGCCGCCAGGGAATCCGCCTCGTCACCTTCAGCCACTTCGCATGCTGATTGAACATGGAGTCCACGATGTGGATGAAGGCCTCGTAGCAATTGAAGAGACCGTGGCGGCCGGTGAGCAGGTAGCCCTCGAGCCAGCCCTGACAGAGATGTTCGGAGAGGACCTCCATGACGCGGCCGTCGCGGCTCAAGCCTTCGTCCTTGGGGTCGATCTCGGCCTCCCACGTGCGACCGGTCACCTCAAGCACGGCGCCGAGACGGTTGGAGGCCGTCTCGTCCGGGCCGAAGAGGCGGAAGTTGCTGGGATTGCGGGCGACGACGTCGCGAAGGAACGTTCCCAACACGCGCGTCGCCTCGCTCGAAGTCTTTCCGGGCTCGGTGATCTCGACCGCGTAGTCGCGAAAGTCAGGAAGCACGAGATCCTTGATCGAGGCACCGCCATTCGCATGGGGATTCGCACTCATTCGCCGCTCCCCACGGGGCGCGAGCTGCGCCAGCTCTGGGACCAGCGCCCCGCCGGCGTCGAATAGCTCGTCGGGGCGGTAGCTGCGAAGCCACTCCTCGAGCAGGCGGAGGTGCTCCTCGTTCCCCCGCACTTCCGCGATCGGAACCTGATGCGAGCGCCAGGTTCCTTCCACCGGCACTCCGTCGACCTCGCGCGGGCCTGTCCACCCCTTCGGCGTCCGCAGAACGATCATCGGCCAACGCGGCCGCTTCTCGATGGCGCCGGCGCGCGCCCCTTCTTGGATCCGTGCGATCTCCTCGAGCGCTACGTCGAGCGTGGCCGCAAGGCGTTGGTGGACGTGCGCAGGATCCTCTCCGTCAAAGCCGCCCTCGACGACAAGCGGCTGGTACCCGTATCCCCTGAAGAGCGAGGCCAGCTCGTCGTCGGGAATCCGCGCCAGTACGGTTGGGCTGGCGATCTTGTAACCGTTCAAATGCAGGATCGGTAAAACCGCGCCGTCGGTCTTCGGGTTCAGGAACTTGTTCGAGTGCCAGCTGGTCGCCAGCGGCCCTGTTTCTGCCTCGCCGTCACCGACGACACAGGCCACCAGAAGGTCCGGATTGTCGAAGGCGGCTCCGAAAGCGTGCGCGAGCGCGTAGCCGAGTTCGCCGCCTTCGTGAATCGACCCCGGAGTCTCGGGGGCGGCATGACTGGGGATGCCGCCGGGGAACGAGAACTGACGGAAAAGCTCACGCAGCCCGTCCTCGTCCCGGCCGACGTGAGGGTAGACCTCGCTGTAAGTCCCCTCCAGGTAGGCGTTCGCGACGACCGCCGGTCCGCCGTGACCGGGGCCGGTGATGTAGATCGCGCTCAGGTCGCGCGTGCGGATGGCCCGGTTCAGGTGTGCGTAAATGAGGTTGAGGCCGGGCGTCGTCCCGAAGTGGCCGAGCAGCCGCGGCTTCACATGCTCGGACTTCAGAGGCTCGCGTAGAAGCGGGTTCGCGAGCAAGTAGACCTGGCCGACGGACAGGTAGTTTGCAGCGCGCCAGTACGCGTCCAGTAGACGCAGCTCCTCGGAGCTCAGCGGATCTGCCTCGATGGCTTCGTCGAGCTCGGCTCGCTGAGCGGTTTCAGCCCCTTGGCTCACTGGTTCCTTCCGTTGCTCGGTGCCATTCGAAGACGGGTCGGGCGATTCTCGGTTTTCCTTCGACAAGCGGACGCCACTTGGAGAAGGCAGCATTGATAGCGGGCTCAAAGGGATTCTCAACCATGTCGTCGAGGATTACGTCGACTTCGGGACCTTCGAAGACAAACACGACCTCCCCCGCGGACAGGTAAGCGGTATGGCACTCGAGACCGCGTCCTTCGGGGTCGAACGGCGGGCCCTTGGCCAGTAATTCGGCTGCCTGCTGCTCCGCTCCGCTCTTCAGGCGCGCGACGATAGCGACCTTGTGAATGACTTCCTCCTCTCGACCGGAAAGACCGGGACGAGCAAGACGGGCAGATGTCCCCGCTCGAGCGCAGCCTGCACTACGGGCGCGCGGTGCGGAGCGAGGGTTCTCGACCAGCCCAGCGCGATCAGGTCCGCGTCCACGTCGCGACCGACCTGCGGCACGAGCTCGTCGGTCTGGCCGACGCGCATCTCGAGCGTGACGTCATCGATGCCGAACGGGCAGTAGCGCTCGAGGAACTCTCGCGCCCACGCCTCTGTCTCATGTTGCGGCTGGTCGGTGAACGCCGGCAACGAGGCTTCATCGAGGACGTGAAGCACCACGACGTCGAGACTACCCTCACTCGCGAGCTCGATGATCCGGCGCGGTACGAGCGATGCCGACGTGGTGCCCTCGAGCGGCACGAGGATTCGGCGGATTCGACCGGGATTCGGCGTCTCCGGCGGCACGAGGAGGACCGGCCTCGCGACCGAAGTGACGACTCCCAAGGCTGTGCTGCCGCCGGGGCGAGCTCCTCCCGGCGTGGCCCTCATGCCGAGGACGGCGAGAGCCACGTCTTCCTGCGAAACCGCATTCACAAGCGTTTCGACGACCGGACCCGCGAGCTCGATGAGTTCCACACCGGCGTTGGCCGCGACTGACGACGCAAACCGGTCGCCGTCCGTGCGCACGTGCACGGCCTCGAGCTCCGCGCCGAGGAGACCTGCGACAGTCGACGCGGTAGAGATGACCGGCGCGGCAGTCACGCTGTTGTCGAGGGCCGCGAGTACTCGTGTCATTGCAGCTTCACCTCCCAGGCCCCGTCGCGCTCGCCGATAACGAGACCAGCGCCGCTCAGGGAAACCTCGTCGTGGTCGATCCGTAGTGCCAGCGGATGCCCACGGAAGAACAACCGCAGCTCCAACGCATCCCAGCGCTCGGGCAGCATCGGATGGACGATCAGAGCGCCGTTTCGTGGACGGACGCCTGCGAAACCGAAGACAAGCGCCTGCCAGAGCCCACCCATCGTGGCGAGATGGACGCCGCCGGCCGTGCTCCCGGTGAGATCGTCAAGGTCGATCCGGGCTGCAACGTCGAGCGTCGCGAGCGCGTCGGAAAGCTGACCCGCCCGGGCCAAGAGCCCGGCATGGATTGCGGGTGACAGCGAGCTGCCGTGTGCCGTCCGCGGCTCGTAGAAGGCGAGGTTGGGAGCGAGGGAATCAGCGACGACCTCGTCCGGAACGAGATGGTGAAGCATCAGCACGTCCGCCTGCTTCAACACTTGCGCCGACCTCACCCTCTCGGCGCCGAGCAGGAGGTCGGCGGCGATCGGCCGACGGGGCGCCACGTCGGCGATGACGAGGGGCTCGAGCCGGAAAAAACCGGCAAACTGCTCGTAGAGCCCGCTCACGGGATCGAAGCCGTCTACCAAGGCGTCAGCGAGCCGCAACCATTCTGAAGTCTCGCCCTCGTCGCCGACCAGCTCGGCCCCCCGGCGAAGATTCCAGCGAGCCATGACGTTCGTGAAGGCGTTGTCGTCAACGGGCTCGTGGTACTCGTCCGGGCCGATGACCCTGTAGACGTGGCCGCGCCCGGCGGCATCGAGGCGGATCCGCGAGGCCCAGTAGCGCGCGGTTTCCACGAGGAGCGCACGTCCCGCTCCGGCCTCGAAGTCTTCGTCACCGGTCCAGTCCACGTAGCACTGCGCAGCCCAAGCGACATCGGAGACGATGTGCTCCTCCAGCTCCCCCGTCCGAATGCGGACGATTCGACCCGCTTGGTCGCGCGCGCTCGCGGGCGTGACGTCAATGCCGTCCCGCGCAGACTCCCAGGGGAATCTGGCGCCCTGGCGGCCGAGTTGCCGCGCCGCCTGCTGAGCGGCGGAGAGGCGCGCCAGTCGGTACTCCAACATCGCGCGCGCCGCCTCGGGGTGTGTCGCTGCGAGGAAAGGCAGGACGAAGACATCGCTGTCCCAGAAGACGTGCCCCCGGTAGCCCGGACCCGTGAGTCCGCGAGCGCCGACCGCGGCCTCGCCCTTATCCGCGACGGAGCCCATGAGGTGATAGAGCGCGAAGCGGACAGCTCGTTGGAGCTCCGGATCGCCTTCCACGATGATCTGGGATGCTTCCCATCGGTTCGCCCACGCCTCGCGATGCGTGGTGAAGGCCCGCTCGAAGCCTGCATCCTCGGCAGCCGCCAATCGATCTTTCGCCTCTCCTTCGTCGACGGCATAGGCGCCAAATCGCTCGAGACGACGGCCTCGGCGAACATCGGCGAAGGCCCCAGCGAGACCTGCGCACGCCGACCGCTCCCCGGCGCCAGGAAGGACGGCCGCCGGACCCTCGGCCCTGAGGGCGACTGTCCCCGGGTCAACGAACGAAGAGAGCTGGACGGACGTCAGAGTGCCGGACGGCAGCGCGATCTCCTGGCGGAGCAAGCCCGTGTGCAGGTCGAGGCGGCGCCGAAGCAGAGGGTCGGCGGCCAGCTTGCCGGGTAGCCCCGTCCAGTCCGGACATGCGGCGAGCTGTGTCTCCGGCCCTTCTCCTTCGTAAATTCCCGCTGCAAGGGTTGCCGGAGCCGAAGCCGGATGTGCGAGAAGCGGGCTTCCCCGAGTTCCAAGGCGGCCGTCCGCGAGCGTGAGCATCGCTTCGTGCACGCGCTCGAGGCCCTGGTCGACCCCATCGAGCGTGAGTGTCCATTCGGGATCCGCGTCAAGGTCGGGAACGTCGCCCCGTCGCCGACGCTCGAGCTGGTCCGCCAGAACCGCGAGGAATACGTCAGGACCTCCAGGAAGATGATTCACCCTCGGCGGAGTCCCGGTCGGCTCCGCGCCCACCGAGACCGCCGTCGCACGCGCTGCCTGCGGAACAAGAAGCAGGGAGTCGCTGCCCGGGAGACCGCCGAGCGGTCCGAACTCGTCGCCCGCGACGAGGACGAGGCTTGGCGCGATGCCCCGTTTCCACAAGTCGCCGAAGACCCAGCCCGCGGCGTCCGCCTTGTCCGTCAGACCGATCTCGACGTGTTTGGCGTCGCTCGTGACACGCGGATCCGGAAGACCGGCGTCTCGGGCGGCACGGCGGGCGAGTTCGACCGCTTCCCCAAGCCCTTCTAAACCTGCCTCGATCAGACGTCGCTCAACCGCTGCGAGCAGCTCGGCGATTCGCGCCTTCGGCGGGTCGCCCCACTCGGGCTCCGGAATGAGGTCGATCTTTCTGCGGTTGAGGCGCTGAGAAACGATCTCTGCGCGAAGACCTCGCTGGCCGAGGAAGGCGATCGTCTCCTGCGCAGCCGCGTCGAGCGCGGCGTTCTCTGCCGGCGTTGCCTCCCGTCGCTCGACCGGGCGCACCCCCTGCTCGTCGGCGATGAAGATCTCCGAGCCGCGGTTCACGCACAGGAGAAGCCGGCCCGGCCCTTTTGGCCGTGCCCGGAGCTGGCCGTCGACGTTGTCGACGTGCGTTCCGGTGACGACCGCCGCCTCGAGACCCAAGGCGCACAACTCCTCCAACAGGTCACGGAGCCGCGTCGCGTCCGCCTGGCGGTCGGGGACGGCCGTGCCGTCCCAGTCGAAGACCACTGCCTCGAACCGCCGGTCGAGTACGCCCGGAAGCGGGGGTTGTCCCCGCTTCCGTCGCTTGGACTCGGCGGCAATGCTCACTGGTATCTCAGCGCCTCCGCGGGATAGACGCGCGAAGCGCGGACGGCAGGCGCGAACGTCGTCAGCAATGCGACCGCGTAGACGATGACGAAGATAACGGCCAGGCTGAGCCACGGCACGTCGAGGGTGAGGCTGCTCCACGCCGGCTGCTCGGCGACGTCGGCCAGCACGCCGTATGAAGTCGCGAGCCCGAGGAGCGTGCCGACGACGATCGCCGTGAGCGCCACGAACGAGGATTCGGCCAGGAAAGCTGCCTGGATCATCCGGCGGTGGAAGCCGATCGAGCGCAGGACCCCGATCTGCTGCCTCCGCTCGACGACCGCTCGCGCCGTGATCACGCCGAGCGCGGCGACTCCGACGATGAGGCCAAGGCCCATGAAGCCTTCGATCAGGTAGTTGAACGTCCGCTGAGCGGACATGGTGTCATCGAGCGTCTCCTGAAGGGCTTCGGCCTCGAGGCCGTGGGCGAGCAGGGAGGATTCGAGCGCCTTCGCCGTCGAACCCGCGTCCACACCCTGAGCAAGGTCGAGCCAGTAGACGGTCGGCGTCGCCCGCGCCCCGAGCGCGGCCTCGAGCGTCCTTTGGGACGTCGAGATTCCCCACATCTGCTGTGGCACTGTGTCGGCTAGCACACCGATCACGGTCAGCCGCACGTTCTGTCCGCTTTGCTGGTCGCGGACCTCGACCACCGTCGGCCGGAAGTGCCCGTCCTCGACATAGAACCCGGTGAGCTTGAAGTCCGGCAGCACCTGGGCACCCCAGTGGTCACGGCGAGGCGCGACAATGGGGTCGATGACGGCGAGTCCGGGACGCTCGCGCAGCGCCCGCCACACGTCGGCGGCCGTTCCGTAGCCGTCCGCGACCGCGGCAAACGTATAGGTCGTCGATGACAGAAACGCATCGTCGAGACCGGTCACCGGGTAGACCTCGAACGACCGGCCCGTTCCCGCCTGGCGGGCCTCCAACGGCACGATCGACTGGCTGGCCGCGACGCGGATGCCGGAGCCGCGAACATCGTTTGCGTTCCGAGCAGCGGTACCGATGTCAGAAACCGGACTCGCCGGCGCGGCGACGGCACGAACGTCGAACCCGCCGCCGAAGACCTCGAGGTCGTTCGAGGCGTTCATGAATGACCCAGAGATCGTCGTCCCAACGACGAGCGTGAAGACGACTAACATGAACATCGCGAGCGTCACGCCGGTGCGAAAGAGGCTCCGCAGCGGGTATGCGACCGAGAGCCGAAGGATGGGCGCCAGTGCCCGAACGCGGCCGAGAGCCCACACGAGCGCGGCGAGGAGCAGCGGAGCGTTGTACATGATCGTCCACGTCGCCCCGACTACGACGAGCAGGCCGCCGACGAGGAAAACCGACATGTCGTTCGAGAAGTCGACGATGAAGTCCCAGGTCCCATATGGGAGCAGCCAGAAGATGACGAGCGCCGACCCGCCGGCCGTGTATGCGATCCGGTCGGGGACGGCGAAGGCGCGCGAAAGGCGGGCCAATGCAACGAGCACGACCGAGACACCGAGCATGAACGGCACCGCCGTCACGCTTGCAATCCCGGAGGCAATCAAGAGCCCACCCACGAGTAGGGCGATCGCCGCGCCGATCCACCCCCGCTTCTTGCGCCGCCGAGCAGGCTCGGGAAGGTTGCGGACGGCCGCCGTGATGTTGAGCACGCTCACGCGCCAAGCCGAGACGGCGACGACCACGAGCGTCAGCAGGACGCCGAGTGCATAAGCGATGATGAGGCTGCGAGGCGTGACGCTGTAAAGGATGTCGACGCCGAAGGCGCCGAGTGCCTGCGCCATCAGCAGCACCATGCCGTAGGCGACTCCGATCCCGAGCAACGTCCCGACAACCGCAGCCGTCAGATCGTACGCGACGCCCTCGAACAGAAAGAGCTGCACCAGGTGGCCGCGGCGTGTGCCGATCGCGCGCGCGATGCCGAGCTCGCCGCGCCGCTCGGCGGCCAGCATTACGAAGATCAGGAAGATCAGCAGGATGCCCGCGGCGATCGAGAAGCTCCCGAAGGTGGTGAACAAGGACATGAAGGCGTTGCCCTCGGCGTCGGCGATCTCCAGCCCGTCCTGCTTCTCGGTGTCGATCTCGAGCCCGTAGCCGCTCAGCATGGGCTTCATCGAATGGACGACCTCGTCGCTCAGCGACGCGCCCGAGAGCTCGTCGCCTCGGTTCGAGATCAGAAGGTGCTCGACGAGACCCGGGACGCCGAGCAACATCTGCGCCGTTGTGAGGGGAACGAGAAGCGCGGCTCCGTCGGTGCCGGCGCCGTCGAAGTCGACAATCGCGCGCACACGGAAGGGCGACGCCTTGTCGCCGACGAAGACCGTGACACGGTCGCCCGTGGAAGCGGCGAGGTCGTCCGCCGCGTCGCCGTTCAGGAAAACCTCGGCGCGGCCGAGCTCGGATAGCGAGACGGTCTTGCCGTCGGCCCGGATCTCTCCGAAGCCGGCGAGCGCCTCGGGGTCGCTGGCGAACATCGTCACGCGAGGCTCGTTCTGCCGCGTCGTGACGTCCTGCACCGCGATGGACTCGATGATCGCCGGGGCGACCCCGTCGACGAGCTGAGACTGGGCGGCGACGTCACCCACCGACGAGGCGATCTCCTCCTTGAAGTAGGCGACGCGCGTCGAGTCGCCGATGGCGTTCGATTCCACGTCGGTGCCCTTGACCGAGACGAGCTCGTCGGTGTGGCCCAGGGATGTGACCACGGAGGAGCGGATGGTGTGACTCATCGTGTCCCCGGTCGCCAGTGCGGCCGCGATGATCGCGGTGCCGAGCATGAGACCCGCGATGATGAGAGCGCTCCGGCCGCGTCGGCGCGGGACGTTCCGCAGCGCAAGCTTGAGGAAGATGCGGTTGCGCGCGGCGAGCAGCCCGAGGGCGCCGAGCCCGCCCGCCAGCGCGATCCCCAACGCCATCGCCAGAGCGCCTGTTGGGATGCCGAAGAGCTCGTTCATGACAGCTCCCTACTCCCGCGCGAGCGCCGGCGTCTCCGCGAGGACGACTTCGTACGTCTCGCGGCCCGGGGGCGCGCGGTAGATCGTCACGAACTTCTCGATCTGCTCCGCATAGAAGCTCCGGCCGCCGGCGATGCCGGCCTCGGCCGCCTCTTCGTCCGACCAGAACGTGATCGCGAGCACCTTGCCCTCGGGCGAGAGCAGGACGTAGGCGCCTTCGTAGCCGCCCTGCCCGTGTAGGGCGGGGAGCACGGAGTTGCGGAAGAGGTCGGTGGCCTGGCCGACGCTCATGCGGATGGCGTCGATCTCGGCCGTCGTCACGCGGGCAATCATGGTTCCATCACCTCCAGGGTTTCCTCGCCGACGATCTGTCCGTCGACCATTCGAACGATCCGGTCGGTCGAGCGGCCGACGGCGATATCGTGGGTCACGATCAGAAATGTCAGGGCGCGCTCGCGGTTCAATGTGCGCATGAGCGCGACGATCTCTTCGGCGTTGTCGCTGTCGAGATCTCCGGTGGGCTCGTCGGCCCACACGATCGCGGGGTCATTCACGAGCGCCCGGGCAATCGTCGCCCGCTGCCGCTGTCCACCAGAAAGCTCGTCGGGTACGTGCCCAGCCCGCTCGCCGAGCCCCACCATCTCGAGAGCGGCGAGCGCCCGTGCGCGGGCCTCTCCGGCCCGGACGCGTGCAACGAGCAAAGGCAGCTCCACGTTCTCGACGGCAGTGAGAACGGGCATCAGGTTGTAGAACTGGAAGATGAACCCCATGCGGCGGGCCCGGTAGTCGGTTCGCTCTCGATCCGACATCGACCCGAGGGCGACCCCCTCGATGAGGACCTCGCCGGAGTCGATCGCGTCCAGCCCCGACAGGCAGTTGAGAAGAGTCGTCTTGCCCGAGCCGCTCGGGCCCATAATCGCCACCATCTCGCCCTTGGGGACGGAGAAGCTGACGCCCTGCAGTGCGTGAACAGCGAGCTTGCCCGTGTCGTACGTCTTCTCGACCGCGCGCGCCTCGACAATTGGCGCTGCCGCGGGCACCGGCACTACAGACGGTGCCGCTCTCGGTTCAACTCGAGTTGCCATTCGGGGCCCCTTTCGTCCGGTGTGTCACGCCACGGTCGCAAGGGCGAGCGACACTCGCATCAGGAAGTCCCCCTGTCCTGTATTCGGACAATTACGGATAGATGGGGGCCGCGTGTGCGGCCCCATCCGGCTTGGGACTGCTCAGTCTGTCTGCTTCGGTACGCGCACTCGCGGGATGGACAGGACCGTCCAGCCGACGGCGAAGCAGACGACAAGCAGGATCCTCAGCCACTCGGCCCATGAGGTCTGCGAGACCCAGAGACCGAGCACCCAGGGGAACGCGGCGATCCAGACGACCACCTCGGCGACAGCGGGAAGGCCGGTCACCCATTCCCACAAGTCGCTCAGCTTCGCGGTGAGCGCAACGAGGCCGAAGGCCGTCCAGAGGCCCACCATCCCGACGAACCAGAGGTAGGCGCCCAAGGTCGGACGCGTTCTAGGCTGACCGGCTTCGGTATGTACGACGGCTTGACTCATGACTCGCTCCTTTCCGGGAGGCCGGGCTCCGGCCGGCCCACTGTTCGCACGCCCAGGTAGATCAGGGCCCCGCCCACGACTAGAAGCAAGCCGCCCGCCCCCAGGATTGCGATGCCGATCCAAACGAGGTTGGGGAGCTCTGCGCCGATGCTGAGGTCGGCGTCGATTCCGGGCGAACCGTCGGCGTTCATGACGACGATCCGCCAGCTTCCGTCCTGGACGTCCCAACGAAGATTGTGCTCTCCCGCACCCCGGACACTTGCGGCCCAGAATCCGCGGGCAACGGGCGCGCCGGGAGTGGCCGTTCCGCTTCGCACGTCATACTCGCCCGGGTCCGTTCCGAGGTTGGTCACCTCGGCGCGCCGGACGTTTCCGAGATAGCGGTCCACGTCATCCGCCTGGCTGATGCCAACAAAAACAGCCTTCGAGCTTTCGCTCCTGAGCTGGACCGTGCCGAGAAATTCGCGATACAGCCAATCAGGGCCATCGAGACCCGTGTCGATCCGCTCGGAGACGAGCGCATAAGTGCCCGTCGTGAACGTATTCGTCGGGCTCATGAGGTACCCGTCGCTCCCGCGTTGGCTCTGGTCGAGCGTTACAACGGCACCCCCCGCTGCGACGAGCCCCGCGGCGATGAGCGTGGCCAAGCTGCCTAAGACGACGAGCAGGATGCGGCCGGCAGTCCAGCCTGCGAGCCGGCCTTCCGCGCGCACGGGATAGGTCGAGGTCGAGATGTCGGTCGACATCTCAATCACCTCCTTCGGAATCGCTTGTCACCCCAGGCTCACAGCAGCATTCGAACGCGGCATCGGGGATGCACCACGTTTCTGATCGGGAGGAACTACGGAGCGCGCAATGCGTCTGAAAAAGGCGAACGTTCTTGTCAGTGCATTACTAATCGCTTCCGCGGGACCTCAAAGAGGTCGCGCAGAACGGCGAGCGCCCAGACGAGAATGATCGTCGCCGCAAGCAGCGACAGCGGCGTGAGCGAGGCAGTCCAGAGGGCGAATCCAGTGAAGCAGACCGCCGCGCAGCCAAGCACGGCGAACAAGATCATTCCGATGTCCCAGGCTGGCCCGCCGAGAGCGGGCCAGCCTCCCGCGCTCAGCAGTTGCGAGTCAGGCGCACCTGGTCTAAGCAGTCTGGGACTTGTCGAAGATCACGAGAACGCTCAGTCCCTCGTAGCCGATGAAGCGGTGTTCGGCGCCGGCCTTCACGTACGCGGCGCCGCCCTCCGCGAGGGGAAGTTCCTCCCCCTCGACCCACAGCGTTCCACGCCCCTCGAGCACCACGTACACCTCGTCCCATTCGTGGGGCTGCTGGCGGTCCGGCTCGGGAGCGACCAAGACATATACGCCGATTTCGAGGCTGGGGGATTCATGAACGATCTCATAACCCCCGTTCCCGGCGCCAAGCCGCTGGGCCACGTGGAACACGTCGAAAGCATGCGAGATGGGCAACGTCATTGACTGGCGGCAGCCTAGCCCGTCGGGCTGTGCCCGTGACTGCGCAAAACCTCAGCGAAGTGTTGCGGCTCCCCGGTCTCGGGCTTGTCGAAGAGCGTGATCCGCCGGCGCTGAGGGTCGATTTCGGCGATCTCATCGACGGGAATGACGACGATGCGCGTGCCAAGGACCCCGCCTAGCGCTGCGATGGCCTCGGGCTTCCCGTTCTCGCCGTGAAGAATGAGTTCGACGAAGCCCAGGTGGCCGCCTGGGTAATAGACGTGGTATCCCTCGGAACGGGTGAGCTGATCCGCGCTCGTGATCATCCTCGCCTCCTTCATCTCGTCTGGAAGACTGCTGCACCGGCCAGGCGAGCGCTTCCGCGTCCACGCCGAGCCGCGTTGCGGGTTTCCCGTAGTTCGTGGGAAGGTTTCCGGTATGGCCGTCGCCTCGATCGTCCGCGACGTGATCCTGCGCGGAGGAGACACCCTCAGGCTTCGTTCGCCGTCAGCACGTGACGAGGAAGCTGTGGTGGCTTTCTTCGGGGACCTCTCGGAGCACAGCCGCTATCTCCGGTTCCACGGCGCGCCTGTCCTTACCCCCGCGCTCGTCACGTCCTTTCTAGATCCCGATTGGGACGAGCGGGGGTCTCTCGTCGGGACGTTCCGGATAGACGGACGTGAGCATGTTGTTGCTCTCGCGAGCTGGGCCCGGCTGCGTGATCCGACGGTCGCCGAGGTCGCGTTCGCAGTTGCGGACGCTTTGCAGGGTAAGGGGATCGGAACACGCCTGGTTGAACAGCTCGCTGAGCTGGCCGCCGATGCGGGCATCGAGCGCTTCGTCGCGGAGGTCTTGCCGGAGAACGTCGCCATGCTGAGCGTCTTCGCCGACGCCGGGTTTGACCTCTCGCGCGAGCTCGCCGGCGGGACCGTCGAGATCGCATTCGCGATAGCCTCGACCGAGCGATACCGTGAGACCGTCGATCGGCGCGACCACACGGCCGTGGTCTCCTCCTTGCGACCGTTTTTCGAGCCCGGGAGCGTTGCCGTCCTCGGCGCGTCCCCGCGCCCCGGCTCCATCGGCGGCACGATCTGCCGCAACATCGCCGAAGCCGGGTTTCCCGGAGCGATTCACCCGGTCAATCGTTCGGGCGAGAGCATCGCCGGTCTGCCCGCCTATCAATCGATCGAGGAAGTTCCCGGGGACATCGATCTCGTCGTCATCTGTCTCCCGGCCGAGGCCGTGCTCGACGGCGCCCGAGCCGCGCTTGGCCGCGGCGTCCGCGCGCTGTGTGTCATTTCGGCCGGGTTCGCGGAAGTGGGCGCAGAAGGTCACGCGCGCGAGGAGGAACTGCTGGAGCTCGTCCGCGGCCACGGGGCACGTCTATTGGGACCGAACTGCCTCGGCATCGCCGTGACGGCGGCACGGCTGAACGCCACATTCGCGCCCCGCTCGTTTCCTCCCGGTCGCATAGGCTTTTCCTCGCAAAGCGGCGCGCTGGGCCTCGCCCTTCTCGAGCGCAGCGCCACGCGGGCGCTCGGGTTCTCGTCGTTCGTCTCGATCGGAAACAAGGCGGATGTGTCATCGAACGACCTCCTGGAATACTGGGAAGACGATCCGGCGACCGACGTCGTCCTTCTCTACGTCGAGTCGTTCGGCAACCCTCGCCGCTTCGGGCGGATCGCGCGTCGGGTCGCCCGCCGCAAGCCCATCCTCGCCATGAAGAGCGGACGCACCCGCAGCGGTGCGCGTGCAGCTGGATCGCACACGGCGGCCCTGGCGGGATCGGAAGAGGCCGTCGACGCCCTCTTCCGGCAAGCCGGGGTTCTTCGCGCTGTTACGGCCGAGGAGCTCATCGACGTGGCCGCTCTGCTCTCGGCTCACTCGCCCCCCCGCGGGCGACGAGTCGCCGTCGTCACGAACGCGGGCGGCCTCGGGATTCTCTGCGCGGACGCGTGCGAAGCTGCGGGGCTCGAGTTGCCTGCGTTGGCTGCCGAGACGACCGCAGCTCTGCGTGACCTCCTTCCTCTACAGGCGAGCGTCGCCAATCCCGTGGACATGCTCGGGTCCGCGACGGCGGAGAGCTATCGCCAAGCTTTGCCCATTGTCCAGGCCGATCCGGGAATCGACGCCGTCATCGCGTTGTTCGTCCCCGCCGCCACCGTGCTCGTGGAGGACGTCTGGGAAGCGATACGGAGTGACGAGAGGAAGGACAAGCCGGTCCTCCCGGTCGTGCTGGCTGCTGACAGCCCACCCGGCTCGTTTCCGTATCCGGAATCCGCCGCCCGCGCTCTCGGTCGTGCGGTTGAGCGAAGCGAATGGCTGCGCCGTCCGGCCGGATCGATACCCGCGCTTGCAGGCATCGACAGGCACGCGGCGGAGGAGATCGTCGGCCGGGCTCTTGCACGGGAGAACGACGGCTGGCTTGCACCGGCTGAGACACGCGCCCTGCTAGGCGCGTATGGAATTCCGCTTGTCGCAGAGGAGGAGGCGGCTGGTCCGGGCCAAGCCGCCGCTGCGGCCTCGAGGCTCGGGTTTCCGGTCGTCGTCAAGACAGCTGAAGCAGGCGTGCATAAGACCGAGCGCGGGGGCGTGGCGCTCGGACTCACGACGTCGGCGGAAGTCCAGGAGGCAACCGCTCGGATTGGTGGAGCAGTCGTGATCCAGCCGATGGTCTCCGGCGGTACGGAGCTGCTCGCAGGTGTGGTTCAGGACCCGGTGTTCGGTCCCCTTGTCGCCTTCGGTCCCGGTGGCGTGTTCGCTGAGCTCATCGGAGAGGCGGCCTTCAGAATCGCGCCGCTGACGGACATAGACGCAGACGAGCTCGTCCACGTCGGGAAGACTGGACAGCTGGTCGCGGGCTTCCGCGGCGAGTCTCCAAAGGATCCAGGCGCGCTCACCCACCTGTTGCACCGGTTGTCACGCCTGGCGGAAGACCTGCCCTTTGTCGCCGAGCTCGACCTCAACCCCGTCCTGGCCCTCCCGACCGGCTGCGTAGCGGTCGACGCCCGGGTCCGAGTCTTCCGCCCGCCGTTGAGCGGCCGCGTGAAGACCTGGTAGGCATGTTTCGGCTCTCCGAGAGTCTCGGCCAGGAAATCGTAGACACGGAGGGAGCCGCGATCGGCCGCCTCGACGACCTCGTCGTGCGGCTCGAACCGCGCCCCCGTGTCGTGCGCCTGCGGATTCGCCTGGGACGAAGGCGGCTCGTCGACGTTCCATGGGAAGACGTCGCTTCGTTCGAGGCGGCAAGGATCCGTCTTCGCCGGCTGGAGAGGCTGGAGACCGCCGCTCTCGCCGAGCACGAGCTGTTGCTCGAGCGCCATGTTCTCGACGCGCAGATCGTCGATCTCGCCGGCAAGTGCCTCACACGGGTAGGCGACGTCGAGCTCGCCCTGCTGAACGGCTCCCTCGCCGTCACGGGAGTCGAAGTCGGAGCCGAACCGCTGCTCCGCCGGCTCGGGCTGCGCTTCCTGGCTCGCCACGCGGGCGCGTCTTGGATCGCCTGGGCTGATCTCCACCTCGGGTCATACCGCGGCCGCCACATTCAGATCGCCTCGGGGAAACCTGAAACGACCCTCGCCCCGCCCGCGAGTCATGCGGAACTGGTGGCGCGCCTGGCGCCCCGAGCTCGCCGGCGACGCTTCCGCCTGCGCTGGATCCGCCGCCGTGCGCCGACGTAGTGCGCTCGTCGCCCTAGCCGCCGTCGCCGGGCCGGGCGTCCTCGCTGGACTCTCGGACGACGATCCCGCCGGCATTACCACGTACTCGATTCTCGGCGCGGATCAAGGCTACCGCCTGCTTTGGGTGCTACTGCTCTCGACCCTGGCGCTCATCGTCTTCCACGACCTCGGCGCCCGGATCGGAGTCGTCACGGGTCAGGGCCTCGCGGGGATCATCCGTGAGCGGTACGGCCTACGCGTCGGGGCATTTGCTCTCACCGCCCTCGTCCTCGCGAACCTCGGAACCACCTGCGCTGAGTTCGCCGGCATTGCCGTCGCGGGCGATCTCGCCGGGATTCCTCGCTCCGTGAGCGTTCCGGTCGCCGCGCTCGGCGTCTCGCTCCTCGTTCTGCGCGGAAGGTTCCATCGGATCGAACATGTCCTCCTGGCGTTGAGCGCGGTGTTCGCCGCGTACATCGCGTCGGGCTTCCTGGCGGGCCCGGACTGGGGCTCCGCTGCACGCGGGCTTGCGGTCCCCTCGTTGCCTCTGACGCGCGACTCAGTGCTCCTCGCAACAGCGACCCTGGGGACGACTCTCGCGCCGTGGGGCGTAGCGTTCATCCAATCGTACGCCGTCGATAAGCGCCTTACGATCAGTGATCTCCGGCTCGAGCGGATCGACGTAGTCGTGGGCGCGGTCATGACCGGCGTCATCGGGTTCTTCGTCGTCGTCTCCTGCGCTGCCACCCTCCATCAATCGGGACTGTCGATCGACGACGCGGGCGACGCAGCCGTCGCACTTGAACCGCTTGCCGGGGGGGCGGCTTCGACCCTGTTTGGCCTCGGTCTCCTCGGAGCCGCGCTGCTGGCCGCTTCGATCCTCCCCCTCTCGACGGCGTACTCCGTCAGCGAGGCGTTTGGCCGCGAGGCGGCCCTCGACGACGACGTGCGGGACGCCCCGCTCTTCTACGGCACCTATGGTGCCGTAGTTGTGGCGTCCGTCACAATCGTCCTCGCTCCAGGTGCGCCGCTCATCGCCATTCTCTATTTGACGCAGGCTCTCAATGCCGTGCTACTTTTGCCACTCTTGATCCTCATTGTGGGGATTGCTCGGGACCCGGACCTGATGGGCGCGCACGTTTCTGGTCCCGCTGGAACAGCAGCCGCGGCGGCCACGATTACGCTGGTCGCTTTTTCTGTCGGCGCGCTCGCCGTGGTTTCTCTCATCACGTGAGACCGTGGTGCCCGGCTGAGCGCCGGGCACCACGGCTTGCCGCGAGCGTTGGGGTCAACGCTCGACTTGTGGGGTCTTCCGAGGCGGCGTCGGCCGGCTTCCGTTGCTGGACAGCCGCCCTCGCCTCCGCTTCGCGGAGATCCAACGTCCCCGAGAACAGTCCCCGAAGCCAGTCGTCGCAGGACACGTGCCCATTTGAGCGCACCTGTTGAGGGCTCCTGGACTCGGGCTGAGGCTTGCGCACAGGTGTCGTTGGGAGACCCATTTCCGTTCTCCTTCGATCGCGTTCTCGGCCTCAGACTGATCGTCGAAGGGCACTTCGGCATCCGCGGCGGACCTGATTATCTCTGCGGGTTTTTCCGCTACCTGACTCAGCAGAGGCCACGATGCTCGACCGGCGTGCCAGCGGCGACTATGGAGAGGCGTCGGGGCAATCCCGTCCGAGTGCCTGTCGACGCGTCGCCGCGCTTGCGGCCTTACCCCGAGGACGGCGAGGCACGATCGTGGTCTACTGGGAGGCTGGGTGATATTCGAACGAGTCGTTTGCGGCGTAGAGACTTCTCCCGAGAGTCTGGTGGCGGTCCGGCAGGCGGCTCGACTGGTCGAGCCCGATGGTCGCCTCGTCCTCACCGCGGTTGCCGATGTCGCGATCGCGGTCCACGCCGGTTGGGCAGCAACGGCTGTGCATGAGGAGATCGTGACCGAGGCCCAAACCGCGCTTGACACTGCGGGGACGGAGGCGCCGAACGCAGAAACTGCGCTCCTTCAAGGGTCGCCTGGTGAGAGCCTCCTCAGCACGACCCGCATGGAAGGCGCCGACCTCATCGTCGTGGGTACACATGGCGGCTCGCGCGCTAAGGGGATCGTTCTCGGGAGCGTGGCCACGCTGATGCTGCACGAGGCCCCATGCTCGGTGCTCATTGCCAGGCCTTCGGCCAACGGGGCAGATTTCCCCCGCCAAATCTGCATCGGCGTCGACGGGTCGGCGAGCTCAGCCCACGCGGCCGAGACGGGTCGCGCATTGGCGGCGCGCCTCAGCGCCACCAAGACGATCGTTGCCGCGTGCGGTGAAAAGAAGCTCAACCTCGACGAACTTCGGACCGTCGAGCCGAACGCCGAAATCGATCACCGCCCGGCGGTCGAGGCGCTGGTAGCGAAAGCCGCCGAGGCCGGCGCCGACCTCCTTGTGGTGGGAAGCCGTGGCTTGCACGGGGTGAAGGCGCTCGGCAGCGTCAGCGAGCGCGTCGCTCACCGCGCCGGGTGCTCGGTACTCGTCGTCCGTGAGAAAGAAACGGAGATGGAGTGATGGCAAGCCTGGTCTGGCTCATCGTTTGGCTGGTGCGAGGAACACCGAACCTCGAGTGGTTTGGCTCCTGGAACGACTGGGCCGTCGCACTGCTCGGCTGCATCGTCTTCGACGTCTTCAGCGGTCAAAAGGCTGCGGGCGTCAGCCGCGGCCGCCGGCGATGAGTAGCGCTCCACAGTGCAGGACGAGCCGGTTACGGCTCCGCGCCTGGTAGCCAGCCGCGACGAACTGCAGCTTTGAGCGCTTCGACGCCGATTGCCGGGAGGAGCGCGAGCCCCGCTACGAGACCGAGCTCGGAGAGATTTGGGCGCACGGTGTGCAGCGGTTCCCGCAGCCAAGGCGCGAAGAGCGCCGCACCGACGATGGCCACGGATACGGCTACCCCAGCAAAGAGGTAAGGGTTGGTCGGCTCACGCCAGGCATGCTCGAGCCGCGACCGCACCGAGAAGACGAGTACGAGCTCGGCGAGAGCGATCGCGGCGAATGCCCTGGTCTGCGCCGCATCCCCGCCCGGACCGATGAGGAAAGCGGCAAGTCCGGCGAGGCCGACAAGGGTTCCGACGAGCCCAAGGGCGGCCCAATCGAAGCGCGGAAAGAGTTGGGTGCTCCGGTCGGGCGGGCGCTTCATCGTCATGGGTGATGCCGGATCACGGGCCAGCGCCACGGCAGGAAGCCCATCCGTGAGGACGTTCACGAGCAGCACCTGAACCACGGTCATGGGTGCGCCGAGTCCGGCCAGGATCGCGATGCCGAAGAGGATGACCTCGCCGAAGTTGGCAGAGACAAGAAAGGCGACGAACTTCCGGATGTTGTCCGTGATCGCCCGTCCTTCGCGGATGGCGGCGACGATCGTGGCGAAATCGTCGTTCGTGAGGACGAGGTCGGACGCCTCCCGCGCCGCCTCTGTCCCGCCGCGCCCCATCGCCACTCCGACGTCGGCCCGCCGCAAGGCCGGAGCGTCGTTGACGCCGTCTCCGGTGACAGCGACCGTCTCGCCCTCCGCCTGGCGACGCTCGACGAGCCGGAGCTTCTCCTCGGGAGTGACCCGAGCGTGCACGGCCTCGGCAGGAAGACCGAGAGAACGGCCGATCGCGTGGGCAGTCAGTGGGTGGTCCCCCGTGAGCATTTCCACCCGAAGGCCCGCCGCATGAGCCTCGGCGATCGCGCGCGCGGCCGCTTCCCGCGGTGGATCGTGGAGTGCGACCAGTCCAAGCGGCACAAACTCAGTTTCGAGCTCGCCATCGTTCGACACATCCGCCTCGCCGAGCTCTTTCTCCGCGACCGCTAGGACGCGGAGGCCGTCGCTTGCCCACCGCTCCGCCTGCTCCTCGAGGCCCCGCCTGTCCCCCTCTGAGAGCACCGAGCGGGCCAGGATCACCTCGGGGGCTCCCTTGACGAAAGCGTGGGTGCCTTCCACCTCGCGGTAGACGAGGGTCATGCGCTTGCGCGCCGCGTCAAAGGGAAGCTCTCGCAGAAGGGTGCGGTCTTCGCGCTCTCGCTCCACCGAGATACCGTGCGACGAGGCAGCGAGGAGGAGAGCTCCGTCGACCGGATCGCCGGCGACTCGGACCGATCCGTTCTCCTCGATGAGCTTCGCCGTCGAGGCGAGCACAGCGGCCGTGAGCAGGCAACGCTCCTCGACGCCGGCCACCGGCTCTGCCAGTGCGAACCGCAACTTGTTCTCGGTCAACGTTCCCGTCTTGTCCGCGGCGACCACGGTGGCACTCCCGAGCGTCTCGACGGCGGCGAGGCGCCGCACAATCGCTCCCCGCTGCGCCATCGCGCGCGCTCCCAGCGCAAGCGCGATCGTCACGGTTGCGGAGAGGCCTTCCGGCACGGCGGCCACTGCCACCGACACGCCCACGAGAAAGGCCTCGTGCAGGGACGCTCCTCGGAGCAGCATCGCCGCGCCGAGGATCAAGGTGATTGCGACACCGACCGCGGCCATGATGCGAGCAAGCCCGTTAATGCGACACTGGAGCGGAGTCGGCGGCGGCTTCGCGCCGGCCGTCAAGCGAGCGATTCGGCCCATCTCCGTTTCCGGTCCAGTTGCGCTCACGAGCGCCCGTCCCTGGCCCCGAGTGACAGCAGTGCCCGCGTAGACCATGGCCGAGCGCTCCGCGAGCGGCGCCTCGGCGGCAACCAAGTCGGCGCACTTCTCGACCGGAATCGACTCGCCGGTCAACGGCGACTCGTCGACGGCCAGGCCCCCTCCCGTTACGAGCCGGGCGTCGGCGGGGACACGCTCCCCTTCGCGAAGCACGACGAGGTCGCCCTGAACGATCTCTTCAGCTGCGACGAGTCGCTCGAGGCCAGCCCGTACGACGGCCACCTGCCGTGGCACCGACTCACGAAGCGCAAGCACAGCTCTCTCCGCGCCAAGCTCCTCGGCGAACCCGAGCGCGCCGTTTAGTAAGACAATGGCGGCAATGACGCTTGCCTCCAGGCCTTCACCCACAACCGCCGACACGATGGCCGCGACCAGTAGGAGCGCAACCAACGGGTCGCTGACCTGGCGGATCGCTATCTGGACGTAGGGTGGGCGGCCTCCTCGCTCGAGAACGTTCGGGCCCCGCAGCCTAAGACGCTCAGCGGCCTCCTCCTCGGTGAGCCCACGCTCCGGATCGCTCCCAACCTCGCGCGCCACCTGTTCGATCGGAAGGGCGTGAAGCGGGGGCATCGTCTCGGATACAGACGTAGGCAGCGCCGAGTTAGCGTGCGCGAGCAGAACCCTAGGCGAGGAGGACAATGCAGGCGGCGGCAGGGAGCTCGTGTTGAGGTGGCTGGTCTTCGTCCCTGGCAAGCACCCTCGAGTCAGGCTCGGCCATTACCTTCCTGACCTCGTCTATGGGGCAAATGACGGAATCATCACGACGTTCGCCGTCGTGTCCGGCGTCGTCGGTGCGGATCTCTCGCGGACGACCATCCTGATCCTCGGCTTCGCCAACCTCTTCGCGGATGGAATCTCGATGGGAGCGAGCAACTACTTGGCCCGTCGCTCGCACGCTGAAGCCGAGCAGCGGGCGAGCAGAGAGGAGGCGCTACGCCACGCGTCGGTCACCCTGGCGCCTTCGTCGCCGCCGGCGTGGTGCCGTTGGTCGCATACTTGCTTCCGCTCTCCTCCGACGGCCAATTCGTTGGGGCGATTGCGCTAACAGCGGTCGCGCTCTTTTTCGTTGGCGCCGCTCGGTCGCTGGTAACGGGCCTGAGCGCGTTTCGAAGCGGGCTCGAGATGCTGGTCGTCGGGTCCCTCGCCGCCATCGCGGCCTACCTCATCGGTGCGCTTGCCTCAGCCGTGACGGACGTCGACCAGAGCTCTGCCGGACTTCCGTAGTTCGCCGCAGCCAAGATCGGCGCCTTTCCCGATTACTTGTGCCGCTTCCGGCACGGAAGATCTCCAGGCGACCACCCCACATAGGAGGAGACATGAATCGCCTAGCCGTGATTGCAAAACTCAAGCCCGAAGCAGAAAAGCGTGCCGAAGAACTCATCGCCGAGGGTCCACCCTTCGACCCGTCCGGAATGGGCTTCGAGCGCCACTCCGTCTACCTGACCGGCGATCACGCGCTCTTCGTTTTCGAGGGCGGCCACCTCGATCAGTTGATGCGGTCGGTGATCAGAGACCCGTCGAGTGTCGGAGCGTTCCGCGAGTGGGAGAAGCTCCTCGACGGAATACCCCGAGTAGCCCGAGAGGCATACCACTGGGAGCGCGAAAGCGGCTGGAGCGAGGGCTGGGGCGAATAGGCGCTCTGAGGTTCGAGCTCCAGCCGCCACCGCTACGGGGGGTAGACCTCGCCTCCCTCGCTGTCGCCCGGCCCCGGAGTCGGCTCGAATGAGACGCCCTCCGGCCCTTCGACCCGCTGCCAGGAGAAGGCGATGGGTGCGACGCGTGGTTTTTCCGCGAGGCATTCTGCCCAGGCCTCTGCGGCCCGCCAGATCCTCGGGTCTTCTCCTGGAAGGGTAAGCGTCCCCGACGGCCCCCCTCCCTCGAAGATAAAGATCGCCTCCCGATCGGTCAGGTGAACAGCATGACGGTCGAACACCGTTGCTTCGAGTTCGAAGGGTGGCCCCTCCTCGAGGAGTTCGCGTGCGCGTGCGCTCTTCCCCTCCTTGAGCGGCACGATGACGATGAGCCGGCTCATCCCTGGGCTGAGTCTAGACCGCCCAGCTGCACGAGCCCGAGTACCTCGCGCGCGAACCCCGGCCCGGCAGGCGCGATGTAGACCGAGCCGTTCGAGCCGGTCAGCGCGATCGTCGGGCGGTCTCTCACACGTGTTCTGCTTGGCGCCATCTCGGCGCGCAGGACGTCTCGATAGAGCATCCTGAGGACGGACTTGCGGCCGCCCCGATGCGTGCCAGCCTCGAGTCGTAGGCCTTTGCTTCCCAGCTCGAGCCGTCCCGCGTGAACGGCTCCAGCTTGGTCGCGCCAGGTGACTGCGTAAGTGGACATTTCCAGCCCAGCATGCCCCCGAAAGCGCCCTTCGTCATCGGGGGAGCGGCCCCACACGCGTACGGAAATGTACGTATGAAGACAGGGGCATGTCCGCAGCGACTTTCAGAGCAAGCCCCGATGGCCAGCGGGCCAACCGAGCCCACACTCCGGAGCGAAAGGTCGAACGCACTTCATCAGATCGGCCGCGAGTGAAGGGAGTTGGAAATGCGTAAGGTCTTCGAAATCGGAGGTGTGGTGGCAGCCGCGATCCTGATCGCGTTCGGCGTCACCACGATCGTTATGGGCTTCAACGGCCGGGCGACGGTTCGTGACAGCCTCAAGCAAGAGCAGATTGTCGGCACACCCGACATGACGCCGGCCGCGATCGCCGCGGCAGCCAAGGAGGCCGGTCTCCCGGCCAACATCGATCTTCCGACTGTCGCGGTCGCCGACAAGCCGATCAACACCGGCGAGCGGGCGCGGGCATTTGCGGGCTACATGCGAATCCATGCACTCGAGGCGTCCGGCGGGCTGACGTACGCACAGATGCCGCGCTACGCCACCGACGACGGTAAGGGCACGAACGACCCGGCGCTGGCCACGAAGGACGAGAACGGCCAGCCGGTTAGTAACGGCGCTCGGAACACCTGGGTGACCGAGACGGCTCTCTCGACCGCGCTCAACATGAGCTATATGGCCGAGCAGCTGTCGCTCTTCTCGATCATCATCGGAGTAGCGCTTCTGCTCTCCGGATTCGGCTTCGCGATCCTCGCGATCGGCGGGGCCCTCCGGAACCCCGACACGGCGCTCAGCTTCCTGCGGAGGCACGCAGAAGGCCAGGCTCCGAGGCAGGCAGTACCCAACGCGTAGAAGCTATCCATCGACCTGAAACGGGCCGCCTCCAAGGCGGCCCGTTTCATTGCGGATTCGCATTGCGGGTTTCCCGCAATGCGAATCCGTAAGCGCGCCGATGCTGACTCGTGCGCTCGCGACGAACGTGCATACGTGGGTGCGCACGACAAATTCCGTGTCGTAATCGCCGGCGGCGGCGTTGCCGCCTTGGAAGCGATGGTTGCCCTGCGGGTGCTCGCCGAGGACCCAGTCGAGATGACGCTGATCGCACCGGACGAGGTCTTCGCATACCGCCCGCTGGCAGTCGCCGAGCCGTTTGGTTTTGGCACGATCGTTCGGTTTCCGCTTCGAGCGCTGGCTGCCGGCTGCGGAGCGACCTACGAACAGGGCGCGCTCGTGCTCGTCACTCCGGATGCGGGCAGCATCTACACAAGCCGGAGCCGGACACTCGAATATGACGCTTTGCTCGTGGCGGCGGGGGCTCGCGTGGATGAGGGCATTAAGGGTGCCGTCACGTTCGGCGGCCCCAACGACATGCGCGCGATCGAGATGCTGCTCGAGGATCTCGAGAGCGGGCTCGCACGGCGAGTCGTCTTTGCGGTTCCAACCGGGATCGGCTGGACGCTGCCGCTCTATGAGCTCGCGCTGCTCACCGCGGAACGCGTTGCCGAGGCCGAGCTCGACGCTGAGCTGACGCTGGTGACACCGGAGGAGTCGCCGCTCGGCGTCTTTGGCCCTGAGGCGAGCGCGAAGGTCAGCACTCTGCTTCGCGATCGGGGAGTCGTCGTCCGCTCCGGCCTTCACGCCCGAGCGTTCGCGGACGGACGCCTGGAGATCGCGGGTCGTGATCCAATTCCCGCAGACTGGGTTCTGACGTTACCCCGCCTGAGCGGACGCATCATCGACGGAGTTCCGCACGACAAGGACGGCTTCGTGCCCACGGACGGGTTCGGGCGAGTCGTCGGCGTTCACAGCATTTACGCAGCCGGCGATATGACTGCGTTTCCCATCAAGCAGGGTGGCATCGCCGCTCAGCAGGCCGACGCGGCAGCGGAAGCAATCGCGGCCGAAGCCGGCGCCGACATCGTTCCCAAGCCGTTCAAGGCGGTCTTGCGCGGGCTGCTTTTGACTGGCGGTCGCCCGGCTTTCCTTCGCGCCGAGATCGGCAGACGCAACAACGAGCCGTCGATGGTCACCGAAGAGCCGCTTTGGTGGCCTGCGGGCAAGATCGCGGCGCGCTATCTCGCCCCTTATCTGGCGGAGTACGCCAGATCGCCCTCCGGCTCTCGGTACGAGCCGTCGCGCCTACTCGTCTAGTAGGCCCTGCGCGATCGCGTAGCGCACAAGCTCCGCACGTGTGTTGATGCGGAGCTTCTGCATGATGTGTGCGCGGTGCGTCTCGGCCGTCCGCACCGAGATAAAGAGTGTCTGGGCGATCTCTTGATTGGTGTGTCCGAGCGCCAGCAAGCGGAGGACCTCCCGCTCGCGATCGGACAGCGGATCCTCCTCCGCAGCACGCGCCGCCTCAGCGTCGGCGACGGCGATACGCGCCCCGAGCGCCGGGTCGACGTAGCGACCGCCTCCCGCCACCTCGCGTACTGCGGTGACCAGCTCGTTATCGGCAGCCTCCTTTAGGACGTAACCGCTCGCGCCCGCGGCGAAGGCCTCGCGCACGTACCTCGGGTCGTCCTGCATCGAGAGCACGAGCACCTTCGTATCAGGCAGCTCGCGCAGCATCTCGGGAGTGGCCTCTATACCGCTCTTTCCGCTTCCGAGCCCAACGTCCATAAGGACGACATCCGGCTTGCTCGACCGAACCTCAAAAACAGCTTCGCGGGCGTCCCCGGCCTCTCCGACCGTCTCGATGTCATCCTCGGCATCGAGGAGCAGGCGAATTCCCGCCCGGACGACCGCGTGGTCGTCGACGATCAGCACGCGAATGGTCACCTGACAGGGACCTCGACCACCAGTGTCGTGCCGGCTCCCTCCGCCGATTCGATCTCCAAGCGACCGTTGACGAGCTCGACCCGCTCCTTCATTCCGACCAGACCCAGCCCTCCATCCTTCTGATCGTCGCCGGAGAACCCGCGGCCGTCGTCCTCTATCACCGTTGTGACGGCGCCGCCTTTCCGTTGCAGGACGATGCTGACGTGCTCGGCTTGGGCGTGCTTGACGACATTCGTCAGCGCCTCCTGGACGATGCGGTAAAGCACCGTCTCGACGTCGCTCGGAAGCCTGTCATCGCCCAGGCCCGACTCCAGTTCCACTTTCGTCCCGGTCTGCTCGGAAAAGGTGCTCGCGAGCCGTTCGAGTGCCGCCGCCAGGCCGAAATCGTCGAGCGCGGTCGGGCGAAGCTCTACCGCAAGCCGGCGCACGTCCTGAAGAGTCTGGACGACCAACTCGCGTAGGTTGCTGACGGCAGCCTCGACGTCCTCGCTTTTGGATTCCTCGAGTGCACGGAGGCCCAGGAGGATGGAGGTGAGAGCTTGACCGGTCTCATCGTGAAGCTCGCGTGCCAGGCGCCGGCGCTCGAGCTCCTGCCCCTCCACAGCCCGTTGCAGGGCGTCACGGGCGACACGCGTGGCGGTATCGACTGCGATGCTCGCCTGCGCAGCGAAGGTCTCCGCGACACGCAGATCCTCGTTCGAGAAACGCCGGTCAGCGGCAAGCTTGTCGAACGCCTGGATGACCCCGATCGCGCGCTGGCCGACAAGGAGGGGAACGAAGAGGGCAGCGCGCATACCCATGCGCCTTGCGAATTCCCGCTCCACCTCGGGGTCGTCGATGAGCGAGTCCAGCCGCTCACTGCGCTGCCGACCGAGTACGCGGCCGCCCTTCGAAGAAGACCGGTCCAGCTGCATCCCAAGGAACTCCTCTGCGTCTTCACCGTTGGCCGCGTCGATGCGAAGCGAGTCATCGCCGACCGGGACGGCGATCACGACCAGCCGGGCCCCTATCAGCTCGCGCAGCCTTCGAGCGACGAGCTCCAGCAGCTTTGGCAATTCGGTCTCGCGCGCGAGCGCGGCGCCGACTTCCATGAGGGATTCGAGCTGCTGAGACCAACGCGTGGCCGATTCGTAGAGGCGCGCGTTCTCGATCGCCACCGCGGCCTGACCCGCGAGTAGCGTGACAATTTCCTCGTCCTCTCGGTTGAAATCGGCGCCCCCGGCCTTCTCGGTGAGGTACAGGTTGCCGTAGGCGACCCCACGCAGGTGAAGGGGCACACCGAGAAATGTGTGCATGGGAGGATGGTTCGGCGGGAAGCCGACGGAGCGCGGGTCATCGCTCAGCTCGTGAAGTCGGAGGACCTCCGACTCGCGGATAAGGACGCCGAGGATTCCCCGTCCTCGGGGCAGGTCACCGATCGCAGCGTGGGTTTGGGGGTCGATTCCAGTCGTAATAAAGCGCTCGAGCTCGGTGCCGCTCGGGTCGATGACGCCGAGGGCGGCGTAACGCGCCTCCGTCAGCTCCGCGGCCACCTCGACTAGACGCTGGAGCAGCGCCTCGAGGGACAGCTCCGAGGTCAGCGCGACTCCGGCCTCCAGCAGCGCCCGCATCCGGTCAGCCATGGTGGAAACGCTATCCGCAAAAAGCCGCATCGCAAAGACGCGCTTCCGCGGATGGCATTCGCCACGGTGCAGCGTACTTTGATGGCACTAGCGAAGGAGGAGCGATGAAAATCATCGTCATCGCCACGGACGGGTCGCCGAGCGCACGTGAGGCGATCGACGTCGGCCTCGAGCTCGCCAGCGAGCAGAGCGCCGACGTTACGTTCGTCCACGTGTTGCCGGCCGACGACTACATGGTTCTCGGTCGTGGCGGGCCCGTGCTTCCGAAGCGGCACCACGTCGAGATCGACGAGTCAGAAACAGCACTCAAGGACGCTGCTGACGCCGCGGAAGCGGCGGGCATCTCCTATGCGCTGGAGCGGATCTCAGGTGACACGGTCGACGAGATCATCGCCCTCGCGGACGCCAAACGTGCCGACTTGATCGTCGTCGGCTCGCGCGGTCGCGGGACCATCGCTTCTGCGCTCTTAGGGAGCGTCTCGAGCGGCGTCTTGAAACACGCCAAGCGCCCGGTGCTCGTGGTCCGCGGGGCTCCCGTCGCTGCTGAGGCCACCGCCTAGGCAAAGGCGGCAGTCGCCGCCTCTGTGGCGGGCGATGCTCGAGAAAGGTACGCCCGGCCGGAGCTTTTCACTGAAGGGGATCAGGAAGCCCACCGGGAACCGGGTTCCGCCATCTCGGCGACGATGTCGTAGCTCGAGAGGATGCCCAGCGGAAGAGCATGAAGCTTGTCAGGATCAGCAACCACGAGGCGGTGAACCTCGTTCTGCACCATCGCGTCGGCCGCCTCGCGGAGGCTGGCCGTGGGTGAAATCGTGATCGGCGGGTGCATCAGGTCCTCGGCCGTCGCCTCTGGGTCCGCCTCGAGGAGATCGTGACCCGTGACCACGCCGCGCGCTCGTCCGCGCTGGTCTAAGACGACCACCGACCGAGACCGACGCTCACTCATCCCACGGGCCAGGTCGGGTACGCGAGTGTCGCCATATGCGACGACGATCGCCCGAGACATTGCGTCGGCAACCGTACGCGGGTGTGTAGAAGCACGGGCGAAGGCGTGCACGAAGTCAGAGATGGCAATAACACCGACAGCGCCACTGTCATCGACCACCACAAAGCGGGAGAGGTGCTCGTTCTGCAGCCGTCGCGCGGCTTCGTTCGCGGGCGCATCGGCGTGGATGGTCGTCACCGGGGTTGTCATGAGTTCCCCCGCCGTCAACGATTGCATCAGCTCGAAGCTCTCCGGGTCGGTCGCAAGCCACTCTCCCGCCAACAGATCGCTGTCGGCTAGGACACCCACTGGGGCTCCTTGGCCGTCAACCACCACGACAGCGTGGATTCGGTTCCGAACCAGCATCTGGGCGACCTGCCCTAGCTTCGCCCCGGAAGGGCACGTGATCAGCCCTTCGTGCATGAGATCGCGAACGAGAATCTCGAGACTCTAATCCGTGCGCCGTCGAATCAGCGAGCGACAGATGGATTTTGGTGCGGCTACGGCTTGTTCGCTTCCGCCTAAGAGCGAGTGATCCGAGCGCCTCACCACGCGGCGGCGATCGGCAGCAGGCGCGGCGGCTCGCCTCCCCAACAGACGATCACGCGTCCCGCGAGGTTGTCGTCACTGATGAACTGGACGACGACCTCAGCGATCTCTTCCGGCTCGATGAGCTCAGCTCGAAGCGGGGGCGGTGGAGGTTGGCCTGCCGCTCGCATGTCGGTGATCGTGCGACGGACGGCGGCGGTGCCGACAGTGTGAGGACAGATGCAGTTGACCCGGACACCGCGCTCCGCGAGCGGGGCAAGGCACGCCGTCAGACGGATCACGGCCGCTTTCGCGGTCGCATACTCGGGGCCAGCGTGAGGAGCCAGCCCGAGACCCGCAGAGGAAGCGATGTTGACGACCGCACCGCCGCTACGCGCTTCCATCACGGGCGCTGCTTCGTGGATCGCGAGCATCACCGCGCGCAAGTTGAGGTCGAGGGTGTGCGACCAGTGAACGTTCGGAGCGTCGGGGAAGACCGGCTGGTCATAACCACCCGCGTTGTTCACGAGGATGTCGAGGCCACCCAGCTCGCGCACGGCGTGCTCCACCATCTGAGCGACGTCGGCCTCGACTGTCACGTCAGCGACGAGCAACGACGCCTTGGCACCGCTGGCTCGGATCTCATCCACCGCATCGCGGCCGCCACGCTCATCGAGATCGACGACCAGAAGCCGGGCGCCCTCCCGAGCAAGGCGTTGGGCAATCGTCCGACCGATCCCGTGAGCGGAGCCGGTGACTATGGCTGACCGGCCCGTGATCTCCACGAGACCCTTGCTCTCCCGCTCACGCTCTGCTGACGCTCTTTGCCATCATCGCCGCACGGCCTTTCGGGGCGCGCTTCGTCAGCGGCTTCGGCTGCGGCCCACGCCGCTTCCCTGCCTGCCCGCGACGCGACAACACGATCGTGTCGTAGTCGAGCTTTGCATCACGACCCCATTCTGGAGCAGCCGGTAGAAGAGCGGCCCGCGCGCGCTCGACCGCCGCCGGTTGAACCTGAACACGAACTCGTTCAGATACGCCTCGACGTGCTGCGCGCCGATGCCGCCGTTCTTCGGGATCGTCTGGCTCCCAGCAGCTTTCAAGCCACGCCTCGATGGGCTCGGCGAGGTGATTGGCCGTGACCTCAGGATCGAACGACGGGTCAGCGATCCAGTCGATGGCGTGAACGGAGATATCTCCGAACTGAACCATTGGCTGTGAAGTCAATTGGTCTGCTGCAAAGCCGACGATTGCCGCGTGAACGGTTCCTGCGGCGGCAGCGAAGACTACGGCTTGGTAGAGGTCAGGTCGACGCCAGTCCTTACTGACCTTGTACTTCACATCAGCGACCGCCAGGCCTCCATCGAAGACAAGGTCTGGATTCGCAGTCAGGTGTGTTCCGGCCCAAGCGTAACGAGGGGCCCGGCCGTGAGACCGGGCCCCTCGAGGTCCGTCTACTCGTACTGAAGCGCCTGGAGGACGTTCAGCCGGGCCGCCCGGCGGGCCGGCAGGATCGCTGCGAGGATCCCGACGATCACCGCGGCGATCGCGAAGATGACGATCTGCGTGACCGGAACAGCGAAGTTGATGAAGTCGACGCGTGCGGTCAGCAAGCCCGCGAGGACGATTCCGAGCACGATCCCGAGCGCCGCGCCGATGAGGGCGGTGATGATGCTCTCGTAGCGGATCATGCGGCGAACCTGGCGGCGTGTCATTCCCACTGCCCGGAGCGTCCCGACTTCGCGTGTCCGTTCGAACACGGTGAGCACGAGCGTGTTGATGATGCCGAACAGGCTCACGATCACCGAGAGGGCCAACAGCACGTAGAGGAGGTTCAGGATGTTGTTCAGGAAGCTGACCTGGTTGTCCTTGAACTCGTCCCGCGTCTGCGCCTTGGCGTTCGGGAAGTCCTTGAGGGCGTTGTCCAGCGCCTGTGTGTTCGCGTCGGTGACGCCGCCCTTCATCTTCACGAACGAGAAGAGATTCTCCGGTTGATCGAAGTTCTGGTCGAATGTCGCGCTCGAGAAGGTCACCTGTCCGAACGGCGAACCACCAGCGGGCGGGTCGAAGATGCCCTTGACGACCAGCGGGACCATGGTGCCGCTGGGAACGGTGATCTTGATCGGGGAGCCGACGGTCAGGTTGTGCTTCTTGGCGAAATCGTTGTCGATGAACGCGCCGTTGGGCCCAAGCTCGCCGAAGACGGCCTGGGAGCCGGACTTCCAGTCGAGCGCGATCGCCTCGCCGGCGTTCGGCGTGACGGCGGTGACGGAGGAGGCACTTCCAAACACGAGCGCCTGGCCTGCCCGCACGCTGGCTACCGCCTCGACCCCGGGTGCGTTCGCGGCGGCGTCGGCCGCGTCCGTCGGAATCGGTGAGAAGTTGTTCTGGGCCGTGATCGCGTAGTCCGAGACGAAGATCTTGTCGACAGCGCCGATGAAGCTCGAGCGAATCCCCTGTCCCAGGACCGCGACGAGCGTTACGAGGGCGAGCCCGATCATCAGGGCCGCCGCCGTCGAGGCGGTTCGCTGCGGGTTCCGCTTCGCATTGCCGCGCGCGAGCTGACCCGCCACCCCGCCGAGGCGCGCCGTGGGCCACCCGAGGAACGTCGCGAGCGCGGGAACGATCCTCGAGGCAAAGAGGGCGACGCCGAGGAAAATCAGCACCGCCCCGACTCCCATGAAGAGGAGAACCGCCGCCGTTCCGAGACCGCTCCCGAAGAGGCCGTAGATGACGGCGGCGAAGCCGATGGCCGTGAGCAGCAACGCCCCCGGAATACGGAACCTCGCGAACCGCGATTCCGGCAGACTGGCCCCTTCGCGAACCGCGGCGATCGGCGGAACTCTGGTCGCGCGAATCGCGGGGCGCAGACTCGCGCCGAGCGTGACGAGCACGCCCACGAGGAGGGCGACGACGACGGTGCGCGGCTCGAAGAGCAGGCCAGTGTTCGGCAGCGTGAAGCCGATCGCGTCGAAGAGCCAGAAGAGCGCCTTGGCGAGCCCGAGGCCGAGGAAGAGCCCGACGACCGAGGCGAGCACGCCGACGACCAGGGCCTCGACGATGATCGACCTCAGCACCTGCCTGCGCGATGCTCCCACCGTTCGCAGCGTCGCCAGCTCGCGCGTCCGCTGCGCGATCGTGATCGAGAGGGAGTTCGCGATCACGAAGGCGCCTACGAAGAGGGCGATGCCGCCGAATGAGAGCAGGAAGGTTCGCAGAAAGCTGATGAAGGAGTTCGAGTCCTTGGCGTCGTTCTGTGCCTGTTGCTCCCCCGTGCGAACCTGTGCGTTCGCGGGCAATACGCTGCCGAGCTCGCGGGCGAGCTGCTGGTCGGAGACTCCAGGCTTGGCGGCGACGGCGATCTCGTCGAGCTTCCCATCCATGTCGAAGATGCGTTGCGCTGTCGGGAGGTCGAAGCCGGCGAGTGTGGCGCCGCCGATGGTCGAGACCGATCCGAACTTCACGATCCCGGAGATGCGGAGCTTCTCCACCGGCCCACGGCCCTGGACGCCGATGGTGTCGCCGACGGCGAATCCTTCTTTGTCGGCGGTCGATCCGTCGATGACGACTTCGTCGCCCCGCGGCCAAGCGCCCTCGACCAGCTGCAGCGGATTGAACTGGCTCGCTCCGTTTGCGATCGAGAAGCCCAGGTTGGGCGCCCCACCGTAGACGATGGCCTTGCCGTTGTCGCCGATGAGCTGGGCGTCGCCTCCGACGCTGCCTTCCGCGGCGGCGACGTCCGGCTGCGCCCGAACCGCCTGGAGGAGCGATTTGTCCAATGAGGGTGCGGTCGCGCCGCTGTCGCCGGTGAGATCGAAGGCGGACTTGCCGCTGATCACGACGTTCGAGCCCTGGCGCGAGTCGGTGAAGATGTTGTCGAAGGCCCGGGAGATCGAATCAGTAAGGACGAGAGTGCCGGCCACCAGTGCGACGCCGAGGACGATTGCGACCGCCGTCAGCGCTGTGCGGAGCTTGCGGCCAAGGAGGCCTCTGAGAGCGACGCGCGTCATTGCCGGCTGACCGCGTCCACCGCGGCGACGATCCCGCTCTGGTCGGCGCCCTTGAGCTCCTTGACGATGCAGCCGTCGGCCAGGAAGAGAATCCGGCTGGCGATCGCAGCGGCGCGCGCGTCGTGCGTGACCATCACGATCGTCTGTCCGAAGTCCGCGACCATTTCGCGGAGGAGATCGAGGATCGCCCCGCTCGTGGCCGAGTCGAGATTGCCGGTCGGCTCGTCCGCGAAGATAACGGTCGGCTTCGACGCGAGCGCGCGAGCGATGGCGACGCGCTGCTGCTGGCCGCCCGAAAGCTCGGAGGGCCGGTGCGCCCGCCGGTCGTCGAGGCCGGTGCCCTTGATCACCTCGTCGAGCCACTCCTTGTCGATCTTTCCGCCGGCCAACTCGAGGGGGAGCCGAATGTTCTCCTCGGCGGTCAGCATCGGCAGGGTGATCTCTTGGCCTCTACGACCGCGTCAGTCGCCGCTTTCTCCGTTGCCTGCTCTGCAGAAATCGCGGATGTCATCTCTTGACCTCCAGGGCTTTTGTTCCGTCTAGGGTGTCAAACTGGGACCGACATCCAAGGCGGTGACCGCGAGTCTTAACGTGCGCCTAACCGCACCCTTTGTTTCAGCGGTCGCCGGCGATGAAGAAGCCTGTGGCGACGGCGCCATAAGCCCCGATGAGGGCCAAGGCCGCGTCCGCGTTCGCGCGACCGCTATCCGTGTCCGGGTTCGTGCGACCGCTATATCCCCCTCAAACGTCTGGGGCATCGGTTACCGGCTCGTCGGGACGGCCGGCTAGGACCGGACAAGGGCTGGCGAGCTGTCCATGAGCTCCGTTAGTCCACGCTCCGGATGATCCTGACGAGTTCGTCTATTCGCAGCCGTGCTTGGCGCTCCCGCGCTTGCGCGACGACCGCCCCATGCTCGGGCGTCGCGGCGACGGACTACTTCGACCTCGAGGCCACGACCGACTGCTCGCCGGCGTGCCGGCGCGCGAGGAAGGCGCGGATCAGCCGCGAGCGCCGAGCCGCCGACGCCGGTTAGCGAAGCGGGTTGAGGACGCCGCGACGATAGAAGATCGTTCGTCTCACCGAGGCGACGACCACCCACAGGACGACGAGCAGGATCGGCAGGACGAACATCCACGATCCGAGCGCGACGATAACGGCACCAACCACGACGAGGACTACGCCCCACCGCGGCTGCAGCCCGCCGCGATATGCGGTCGTCGCCGCGGCGCTCATCAGCAGCGCGCCTGCGATTCCCGCTAACCCAAAGAGGCCAAGGGAGATCTCTGCGAGGACGACGTACGCCGTTGCAGCCGTCTTCGGGTCGGCTCCCTCGAGCGCGCTGTGACCGATGATCTGCAGCGGCGCGAGCAAGGCGGCCGCGGCGGCGACGACGGCCGTTATGAAGACGGCGCCGGCGATCGGCACCAGCGACGCGAGCATTCCCTGCGAAAAGGACCGCATGGTCGCGGTGAGGTCGGCAAGGAACCACAGGAAGCACACCGCGCTGAGCAGGATGAGGATAAAGACGAAGCCCGCCGTCGACTGATAGTCCTCACTCGCGAAGTTCTCTGTGATCTCCGGCAGCTTGTCGCCGGCGTCGAGGCCGGCCGCCCCAATGATGACGGCGGCAACGAACAGCGCGGCGAAGAGCGACCCGGCGGCGGGTGCCCAGCGTTCGAGGATTGAGGGCGCGGCAACCGGAGGAGCGGCGGCGTCGGCAACTGTTGACTCCATGGTCGATCCTTTCCGTCGAGGACCCGGACGTTGTCATCGTACGACGCCTCGGCGAAACAGACCCGCAGCACTTCGCGTACTGGGCTCGCTTCCCGCCGGCCGAGCGCGAGCGACTCGTCGAGGCAATGGCAAGCTTGCGGCCGTAACGCCGCCCGAAGTCAGCGTGATGCGGACGACGCCGCGGAGCGTTGCGTGACCCGAAGGTCCTGCCAGTTATGGGGTGCCTGAATCTCGAACACTCGTCGACGATCTCGTCGTTGTCGTCGCTCGTAATCCGGATCTTCGCCACATGTGTTCCCGGGGTACCACTGGCCCGTGTGACTCCCAAGGGGGCCGGCCGGGATGGCGAATCCTCGTCGCCGAGCAAGGTTTCGATGTCGCGCAGACGACGCAGACGCTCTCGTGAACTAGTCCGAACTTCGCCTCGGCGAGCGTCGGCACGAGGGGCTCGAATGTTCGAGCCGACATTCGAGCCCTCATAGCGGCTCAATCGCTGTGCCCAAACCATTCTAGTCAGGCTCGAAGAGCCTCTTTTGGTTCGAAGATGGGCTCGCTTGCAGATGCTCCGCCAGCGAGCTCGCAGACCCTGCCGGGGCCGGCGCTGGTCGCCGCCCTCAAGTCGATTCCGGAACCAAACTGAGCCACCGGACATACATAGGCTGTCACCTCGAAATAGGGTCGAGATGGGAGAACGCGTCAACTGCCGCCTTGCTCCGCTCTTGCTTGTCGGGTTATTGCTCCTCGGCGCATGCACCGGCGGCGGATCCTCATCCTCCTCGGCAACGGGCGGGCGGACGTCTTCGCAGGACACAGTGCCGACGAGCCCGACGGCGGCCGGGGAGGCGGCCGGCAGCATCGATCTTTCTTCACTGAAGGGGCACATCGCCTTCTCGGGAGGGCCGCCGCACGGCGAAGATGTCTACATCATCAACGCCGACGGCACAGGCCTCAAGCGGGTGACCACCGATCCCGCCGCCGACTTCGACCCCTCATGGTCTCCGGACCGGAAGCGGATCGTCTACCGCCACCAACCCGGGGACGTCCTGAGCACGGACATCTACACAATCCAGAGCGACGGTTCCGACGCACGCAACCTGACGAAGAGCAAGGGCGTCCCCGACTGGGGCCCGGCCTGGTCGCCGGACGGAAGGCAGATCGCCTGGAACTCCGACCCCGACCGCCGTGGCGTATTCCGCGGCTACCTCATGCACCCGGACGGCTCGGGCGTGAGGCCGCTCGGCGCCGACGTGTGGGTCGAGTACCCCGCTTGGTCGCCGGACGGGACGAGGCTCGCCTTCATGGGGCAGACGCCCGCCGGGACCGAGAACTACGAGATCTACGTGGTCGGCGCGGACGGCACTGGACTTCGACGTCTCACACACTCTGCCGGCCCCGATGGGTGGCCGGCCTGGTCGCCGGACGGGGAGCGAGTCCTCTTCGCCTCCGTTCGCGACGACTGCGCCTTCTCCAAAGCTCCTGATTGCAAGACAACGGGGGACATCGGGCCGTATCACACCCTCTATGTCATGCAGGCCGATGGGTCGGACCAGACTCGGATGAGCGACGTTTACGGCCAGATCGCGGACTGGTCCCCCGACGGTCGCTACATCGTGCTCGAGGGGCGGACAGGACTGAGCGTTATGCGGGCCGACGGATCCGGTTTGACGACGCTGCCCACGGGAGTACCGTCTCCCTACTTTCCCGACTGGACCATTTGATTGTCCGCCTCACCGTGGCTTCCGTCCGGTGCGGGTCGGCCCACAGTGGGACTCCAGTGCTGGCCGCGCTCGCGGGGGATACCCGCCCTGCCCGTGGAGAAGTGCGGCCGACCACCGCCACCCTCCCCAAGAACTTGTCTAGCTGCTAGCCGCCACTGCACCCCTGCCCCCATGCGGTGTGGAGTGTGTGTCAAGTGATTGTCAAGCGCTCCCGCCCTCGATGACGCGTAGCTGCCCCGTGCGCTCCAGCTCCCGCAGTGCTGCTCGGCGCTCCTCTTCCCCGGACCCTCGCAGCATTCAGCGGCGGTGCTCATCGTCGGCCAGGTCCGCCTGACGGGCGTCGTTACCCTGCTCACCGAAGATCTAGGTGTAGTTCCTGAGCACTTCGGTTCATCCGGGCTTCCTTGGAGGCTGATGGCTGCCAAGGAATCAGTCCGAAGGAGGTCCCGGATGAAGCTTCACGGTAACGCGGCTCTCAGTTGGCAAGGTCGGCGCCGGCTCGCGCAGCGGGTCGTTGTTGAAGGCTGGACGCTGACGGCGGCGGCCCGGGCGTCCGTTGTCAGCGTGCGCTGCGCGCGCAAGCGGGCGGGCCGCTATCAGCTCGACGGCGAGCTCGGGCTTCGCGATCGTTCGTCGAGGCCGCGCCGGTGGCCAACCGCACGGCGCCGGAGCGGGTGGAGGCGATCGCGAAGCTTCGACAGCTGCGCTTCACCGCCGCCGAGATCGCCAAGACATTGGGGATAGCGTTGTCGACGTCCGGATCCCCGACACCCCGGTCAGGGATGGGCAGGCGCGGCCGGCTCGGGGCTCGAGCCGGCGGTTCGCTTTGGCACTCACGCTCAGGCGGGCTCGTGCACGCCGACTTCAAGAAGCTGGGCCGGATCGGGGGCGGCGCCGGCTAGCCCGTCCGCGGCGGCCCTCAGCACTACAACAACCGCACCTTCACCGACAAGAACGGCAACCGCCTTTCAGCGATCTATAGGCGCCGGGAACTTTCCGCCGCCCCTCGCCGTCTGGAGGGTGTGATGGCTCGACGTGCTCTTCTCACCCGCACTATTGGTCCTCATCGCCGCCTGTGGCGAAGGAGGGAATGGGCAGGCCTCAGCGCCACCAGCCCTCGACCCTCTGATCCTCACCGTCGGGGACCGCGCGACATACCCGCCCGGATCCCTTCGGCCGGGAGACAAGGTCGTGTGTACGAACGGTTCAGTGAGCACAGCGGCGATCGTCCACGAGCCGGGCGAGGGCGTCGGTGCGGCCGCAGATGGACTCAGATCCTGGGCGAGCCTCGAGATCGAGTCGAAGGCGAGCGGCACGGTGATCGTGAGATGCGGCGAGTGAAGCGCAGGGTCCTGCGCCTCCCAGCCTTTCCTCGTGGGCGCCGGAGGGGCTTGCAAGTCGCCGCAGCCGCTGCGATCGTCGTCCTCACGGCGACCGCATGTGCGACCGGAGGCGGTCCGAATCGGCAGGCGACGGCGGCGCAGAAGTCAACGGGGACGGGCGGGGCGCGAGCCGCTGAGGCGACCGTGCTCGACCTCACCTTCAGCCCGAGCGCGGGCACCGGTCTCGTCGCGCGCTTCTCCCTCCGCTGCGACCGAGACGCCGGATTCCTCGCCCTCGCCAAGAGGATCTGCGAGTCGCTTGCCCAGCGCGAAGGTCTCTTACTTCCCCCCTCGATGTTGGCCTGCCCGCTCCCCACAGGCGTCTTCATCCTCACGGTCAAAGGAACGATCGGCGGCAAAGACGTTGACAGGTTCTACGCGCCGTGTTCGCGCGCGGAGAGGACGGCCATCGCGACCTGGATGAGCTTGCTCCAGTTCACGCCGGGCCCTCTTTAGCCTCTGCGCGAACCGACTGCGCGCGCGTGAAATGAGAAGCAGTCATCTCGTTCGTTCATTGTTCTGCCATCCCCTGTCGTGAACTATCGAGAAGCGACAGTGTCAGGTTTTGTCGACGCCGCCGTTGGCTCTTGACACCTCGCTCGCCGAATAAGAGACTCGAGTAACTAGGCGAGAGGGAGAGGCGCCGAGTCCTGCGGCCTTTTTGATTCGAGGACGGAGGGTCTCGTGCTCCCACCTCGGTTGAGGCCACTGAAAAGGAGACCGGTCATGAGCTTCACGACACTCACAGCGGCCGTGCTCGGAGCGCTCGCGTTCGCGGCTCCCGCCGCGGCGGTCGAGTCGCCGCCGACGGGGACGCCCCCGAGCGTGTTCGCCACGCAGTATCCCGGCTGCCTCGGACCCCTGCGCAGCTTGATCGGCAAGGGCGAGTTCGCGGGCGTCGGCCCGTTCGGTCAGCACTTCACCGGTGATATCAACCCCGGTGCACACCAGGGAACGGTGGGCGAGGAGGAGTTCCTGGCAAGCGTCCTCGGGATCACCGATCTCGCCAGCTTCTGCGGTCAGTTCAAGTAGTCCGGGGGAACGCCGGAAAGCATCACGAGGCTGGCTGCCGTTCATGGTCGCCCTCGCGCCGCGTCGCCCTTTGCCAGGATCACGACGTCTTCGAGCAGGGCGGCCACCACTGGCCCGGTTGAAGTCGGGGTCCCTACTGCGGCCGAGGGTTATTGGGCCAGCGGTGGTGCATCCCTGTGGTGAAGATCGAGGAGTGGCGCCCGTGGACCTCGCACGCCCTCCGTTCTGCCCCCTAATATCCACACTTAGCGCCTTGGGACCGGGCAGAACGTCCGTTGCCAGGTACCCGTGGGCTGATCGCCAGGCTGGGTGCACGCGTACAGGAATTCCTCGTCGTCGTCGTCTCCGACTGGCTGATTCACGAACGCTCGGGCGCCGCGTCGCCTTGTGTGCGGTCTGCTCGCGGTGCGTCGAAGACCCTGTGGGGTGCGCAAATTCGCCCCGCGCTGATGAAGTTGCTGATTTGCAGGTGGAATTGAATTTATGTACCCCACAGGGAGGAGGGGGATGCCTAGAACGCAGCGGGCAACTGAGCAGGCACGCTCTCGCCTGTTCTGCCCCTTGTATCCACGCTAAGCGGCGTTGTTCCGGCCAGAACGCTCAGTGGGACACTCCGACGACCTCGTGCTGATCGATCACGTGCTTCTGGAGTAGCGCCGCGGAGATCGCCTCCAACGGCTGGCGCTAGCATCCATCGCGTGAGCCACGTCGCCGACGATACGCTCGAGGCAGGACGCGAGGCGATCCGGCGGCACGCATGGTCGGAGGGCTACGACCTCCTTATGGAGGCGGACGCCTCGCACGAGCTCGACCCGGAGGACCTCGAGCGGCTCGCCGCCGCGGCATGGTGGTCCGGTCGCCTGGAGTCGTGCATATCCGCTCGTGAGCGCGCCTTCGCCGCGTACATGGCCGCCGAGAATCGCCGGCGAACCGCCGTAGTCGCCCTGGCGCTTGCCAAGGACTATTACTTCAAGGGCTCTCCCTCGATCGGAACGGCCTGGGTGAATCGGGCGGAACGAGTGCTCGGCGCGGAGCCCGATTGCGTCGAGCGCGGGCACCTCGAGCGGCTCAAGAGCGTCATCGCGCACGAGGGCCGCGGCGACTACGACCAGGCGCTTGAGCACGGCCGGCGAGCCCTCGAGATTGCTGTCCAGTTCGCGGACCGGGAGCTGCAGGCTATCGCGCTCCACGACCAGGGCCGCGCTCTTGTCGCCAAGGGAGAGGTGGCCGAGGGAAACGCGCTGATAGACGAGGCGACAGCGGCCGCTGTCTCCGGGGAGCTTAGCCCATACAACACCGCCGTCATCTACTGCAACACCATTACCGCCTGCGCGGAGCTCGCCGACTATGGCCGCGCAGGCGAGTGGACGGAGGCCGCCAAGCGTTGGTGCGAGCGCCAGGCGATCGCAGGGTTCCCGGGCATGTGCCGTGTGTATCGCGCTTCGATCATGCTGATGAGAGGCGCCTGGCCGGAGGCCGAGCGGGAGGCGAGGCGCGCTTGCGACGAGCTCGATGGCTTCAATTTGAGCTACGCCGCGGAGGCGTTCTACGAGCTCGGCAACGTGCGGCTACGCATGGGCGACCTCACCGCGGCCGAGGAGGCGTTCCGGCACGCCCACGAGCTGGGACGCGACCCACAGCCCGGGCTTGCACTCCTACGCCTTGCCGAGGGCAAGACCGACGGCGCCTGCGCCTGCATCGACCAGGCGCTCGACGAAGAATCGCGCCACCTCCATCGGGCCCGGCTCCTGCCCGCCCAGGTCGAGATCGCGCTTGCCGTGGGCGACCTCGCGAAAGCGCGGCTGGCGGCGGAAGAGCTCACCACCATCGGCGAGACGTACGGAAGCGAGGCGCTCGAGTCAGCTGCGTGCTCGGCGCGGAGCAGGATCGCCCTCGCGGAGGGGGATGCGCATGGAGCGGTCCGAGACGCGCGGCAATCCGTCCGCTTGTGGCAGGGAATCGGCGCTCCTTTTGAGGCCGCCCAGGCCCGGACGCTGCTCGCCTCAGGGTACTTCGCCGAAGGGAATGTCGACGGTGCCGTGCTCGAGCTGCAGGCGGCTGCCTCCGCCTTCGATCGGCTCGGGGCTGTCCCCGATTCGCGCCGGGTGCGCGAACAGCTGGAGTCCCTTGGCGCCGCGGCGACGACTTTCGACGCCGCGGACGGCCTCCAGACGAGGACGTTCATGTTCACGGACATAGTCCGCTCGACGAGCCTCGTCGAGGCAATCGGCGACGACGCCTGGGCCGACCTGCTCCGCTGGCACGACGAGACACTCCGATCGCTCTTCGTCGCGCACGAAGGCGAGGAGATCGACCATGCGGGTGACGGCTTCTTCATCGCCTTTCCCGACTCCGCTCCGGCCGTCGAGTGCGGCGTCGCGGTCCAGCGGACCCTCTCCGAGCACCGGCGTGTGCACGGATTCGCTCCCCAAGTTCGCATAGGTCTCCACAAGGCCGACGCGGCTCGTCGGGGCGCCGGCTACCGAGGCAAGGGCGTGCACGAGGCGGCGAGGATTTCGGCCTTGGCAGAAGGTGGAGAGATCCTCGCCAGCGCCAAGACGCTCGCGGGGATAAGGCCCCGATTCCCCGCCTCGGCTGCCCGCTCCGTCGAACTCACCGGTATCTCCGAGCCGGTTGGGTTGGTCTCGATCGACTGGCGCACGTGACCCGTGAGGCACCTCAGCGGTTGCGCGCGAACCGAGTCCGTGAACGGGTCAGAAAATGCACCCGTTTCGTACCCGCGAGTCACCTATAGCGTTGCCGGAGGCGACAAACCTCCCTGCAAATAAGAGCGAAGCCGACGCCCGGACTCGAACCGGGGACCCCTTCATTACGAGTTAAGCGCGTCTCCCTTGCGGATCGCGCGATACCCCTGCAAATGCGTGGTCACGCCGGACCGCCGAGTCCGTAGAAGTCCGTAGAAGTCCACAGCGCTCCAGCGATGTGTTCCAACGGTGTTCCAATCGGTCGACCTCTAGGTCAGCAGCCGGCGTTGAGTTCTGCCCATACACGCCTAGCGCGTGGCACCACACAGAACACGGCGTTGAGCTCGCTTCGATGGGGTCTGCCCTACCTCGCTGACCGCGACGAGGGAGAGGCTCCTTGGCTACGTGTTGAGACAGTGGGGCCACGCGGCGCGCCACGGGTTCGACTCCAGCTGAGTGGCCAGAACCAAACGTTTGCGCGAACCAGTTTCCCTTCGATGCCGGGCCGCTCAGACCTCGAGCTCCTTGAACTCACGCGAGCGCAAACGCAGCGCGCCACCGCAAGCGCACGCCGAACAGCAGGTACAGCAACGACGCGACCACGCAGCGGCCTCCCTCCACCCGATTCCGAAGAAAGCCGACTCTATGGGCGCGAACCCAGCTCGGACGGCCCGTCTCGGCGCCAGACGGAATTACGTACCCACGGGCTTCTCCGTGTAGCCGCCCTGGCGTGGAGGCGGCACGGCGACCCGGGAAGGACGGTGGTGGTTCCTCGCCTGGAGCCTGGCAGGGTTCCTAATGACCTTCAGCTTCGGAGACGCGGGTAGCGAACCCACCGACCCTAGAGACGCGACGGCTGACCGATTCTGAGGGGGGGCTTTAAGCTAGTCAGATGGTGGGTTGCTGCTACCCACGCGACTACGGCCGCTTCTTCAGCAAGCGGTTCGCCCGGAGGCTTGCCAAGAAGTACCGCAAGCGCGGGCTCGACAAGACCGCGCGGAAGATGGCTGCCTTCGCACGGGAGCGGGGCGTCGAGGGCGCCACCGTCCTCGAGATCGGTGGTGGCGTCGGCGAGATCGAGATCGAGCTCCTGAAGGCGGGCGCGGCGCGGGCGGAGAATCTGGAACTCTCGCCCGCGTACGAGGAGGAGGCGGGCACGCTCGCGAAGGAGGCGGGTATGGGAGGGCGCGTCGACTGGCGACTCCAGGACGTCGCCGAAGACCCCGAGGCGGTGGAACCGGCCGACATCGTGGTCATGCACCGGGTCGTCTGCTGTTACCCGGACTACGAGCGTCTGCTCGGGGCGGCCGCCGACCATGCGCGGCGCGCGCTCGTCTTCAGCTATCCGCCGCGGAACGCGCTCTCGCATATCTTCTACGGTGTCTTCAACCTCGCGATGCGGCTGATGGGAAGCGGCTTTCGCGGCTTCGCCCACCCGGCGGACGCCATGCTCGCCGTGCTCGACCGCCGCGGCCTGCGGCAGACGTACGAGCACCACGGTCTAATCTGGCAGGTCGCCGGGCACGAGCGCGTGTCGTAACGGAGGCGGCTTCGGCGCGCGCGGGAAGACCTCGTCCGTGCCTGACGGGCGGACGTCGGCGGGAGCTGATTGAGCACTTTTCGATCACTAGGCAGACTTGGCGGCGCCCGAATTCTTGTTTGAAGGGCTCGTGTGGGGTGCCAAAACTACGGTTCCGCCTGCAAGTAAAAGGAATGGGGGCCACCGAAGATCAGCCCGCATGCGCGACGCGCTTCGTTGCCTCAGAAGACTACAAAGGATGGAGCCTTTATGGAGCCCCGTGGTTGCAACCGGTGGCAATCAGTGGCAAATCAGATCGGCGCCGAACCGGCGCAAACAAGCTGTGTAGCCCTCGTTGGGGTAGCCGTGGCTGTCCGATGCGCGGTTGAGAGTGCGAGGCGGCGGCGGGATGACCCGCAAACAAGCTGGCAGGTTTCGGCCTTGCCTTCTTTTGGACCTGTCTCCCGCTGTCGCCTCGCTCGACTGGCTGACCTGATAGAAGCCTGCGTCCCTTTGCCCGACACAGCCCTGTCCAGGCCGGTCGACCACATCGACGAGGGGAGGCTAGGTGATGGAGGGGACGGTGGCAATCGGCGTCGAAACGCACAAGCACGTTCATGTCGCGGTCGCTCTCGATCGGTGTGGCGCCCAGCTCGGCAGCCGTGAGGTCGCAACGCCCGTGGCGCCGGCTACGAAAACCTTCATTGCACGTCTCCTTTCGTTCGCGTTGTTCCCTAGGACGAGGTGCCCGTGGGGTGCACAAATTCGGTCACGTCGCCGGATCGCGTGATGTGCAGGGAGATCGTGTTTGTGCACCCACAGGCACGTTGCGCGAGCCGGGCACCATCTGGGAGCCACCGTGCGACCAGAAGCGGAAAGCCCTCTGCTGCCGCCTGTGATGCTGGAAGAAGCCAGGCTCAGCCCCTTTATGCCGGTCCACTCTCTTCGGTCGCTACCCCGGTCAAGTGGCCTCGCCTTTGCGGCCTACGGCCAAGTCTGAGGACGAAGAAAAGGCCTACCGTCGCGGGCCGCCGACCCAGCCGCGATCCTCCAGTCGTCGGGAATCTACACCCCAAAAGTACGAGAGCGGGCCGATCAGAACGAGAATTGCGAGGAGGATAACCTCGGTCACCCCAAATCTCACCTCCTCTCGCGACACTTGTTCTACTTCGCGAAAACGCTCCGCGCGCGATCAGCATTCCCCCAGCCTGTGGGGTGCATAAGCTCGCTCCGCGTCCGCGATCTCCCCGATTTGCAGCGAGATCGCATTTGGTGCACCCCACGCGCGGCGGCCCAGGCGAACCGCTCAGGTGTTCTTCCCCTTGTATCCACGCTCAGCGCCTTGGGACCGGACAGAACGCCCGTTGCCAGGAATCCGTGGGCTGAGGGCCGGGCTGGGTGCACGCGTACAGGAATTCCTCGTCGTCGTCGTCTCAGACTGGCTGATTCACGAACGCTCGGGCGCCGCGTCGCCTTGTTGCGGTCTGCTCGCGGTGCGTCGAAGACCCGCGTACAGTGCGGCGATGATTGCGGCCGTACCGCGCGTCAAGCCAAAGCTGCGGGGAGTGTTCCACGAGCTCGGCTTCTATGCCGCCATCGCCCTCGGCGTGCCGCTCGTGCTGTCGGCTGACCCAGGCCGGGCGCGGATAGCCGCGATTGCGTTCGCGAGCAGCCTCGCCGGGTGCTTCGGCGCGAGCGCCCTGTATCACCGGCGGATGTGGACGCCGAGGGTCCGATCGTGGCTGGCGCGGCTCGATCATGCTGGTGTTTACCTGCTCATCGCCGGGACGTATACGCCGTTCGGCCTGCTCGTGATGTCGGGGGGGTGGGCGGTGCCGGTGCTGTCCGTCGTCTGGAGCGGCGCGGTCGTGGCGATCATGCTGAAGCTCTTCTGGGTGCGCGCGCCCAAGTGGCTTTCGGCCGCGATCGGTCTGGCGCTCGGATGGGTCGGCGTAGCCGCGTTCTCACAGCTGCTGAAGGTCGGGGTGGTCGGCCTGCTGCTCGTGGTTGCTGGAGGACTCCTGTATTCGGCAGGGGCGATCGTTTACGCCCGGCGCCGCCCAGACCCCGCACCGCACGTCTTCGGCTACCACGAGCTCTTCCACGTGTTCACGCTCGCCGCCGCCGGCTGCCAGTTCGCTGCGATCGCGTTCTTCGTCCTCCCTCGCGCCTGATCGAGAGGGCCAGGAGAGCGCGCCAACGGATGCAGGCTCGCAGCTGGGGAGGACGTTACGAAACCACACCCGTCCCGCGCGGCGATTTGCCTCTAGTACACGGTTTGCGCTTCCTCGCGGTGTATCAATGTGACGCTCAACTTTGAGCTGAGAGTTCTTCAGGACCGCGTCAGCGATCGTCGCCATTAGCCCTCGTCGACGGCGCCCCAGGTCGAGGGGGCGCTCACCCAGAGTGAGATAGCGCGGGTGTTCTGGGCGTCGTTGGAGACGACCGAGCTTTGCAGCGACGGCCGCGCCAGTCAGGTCGCGGCAGCCGGGGCAACGCCCGAAGCGCCGGGCGATGTCGCGCTAACAGTCTGTCGACGCCCTCACCTGGCGGCGGGCACGCGTGTGGTGGCCGGACGCCAAACCAGCAGACCTAAGACGAAGAGGATCCACCCCCAGTACACGAACGCCGGAATGAAGAAGATCGCGAATAGGAGAATGATCCCGACCAGGATCCCGAGCCAGCCACACCAGCGCGGCAAGAGCGCCGTGCGCAAAGCGACCGCGGACGTCGCCCACACCACGAGCGAACGAACCCACGACCGCCGCCCCAACCCACAATTCGTAACCGAGGTCGTTGAGGAGCCGGAACGTGTCGGTGGACCCGGCCGCTGGAGCCGCCCAACCCCTACGGCGCCGGCACGCGGGTGAGCTCGTGCATGTCGCAAACAGCTTTGGGCGCGTTCGCGTATCGCTCTGATCCTCGGGATCGCCGACGGTGGCCCATTGAGTCGACGCTTCGAGTCGTGGCCACGCTTGCCCAAGGCATGGGGCTCCACTCGGCTTGCAAGCATGGTCGCGACGGTCGATCTCGGGACGGAGGAGAAAGTCCGCGAGCTTCCGCCTCGGGCGGAGCCGCTTTTCACGCCGTTGCCCGAGGTTCTGCAGGCTGTCAATCGGATTCGGATCGAGTACGGCGCCGATCCCATCTACGAGCTACCGAAGGCGGAGCCTGCCTGGGAGCCGGCGTCAACGTGCGTGCTGCAAAGGGCCTTCGCCGACCTCGGCGTCGCCGTCGTCGACTACCACCGCGCCTACGGGAAGGGCATTACGATCGAGCACGGTCTCGCCGACTTCATCCGGGACTTCGATGCCGGCAA
>WNGB01001551.1_pt1 | contig 71341 bp, 62 predicted proteins | sample 5400681 | NCBI WGS metagenome assembly WNGB01 (sample SAMN13153367, study PRJNA577476) | soil metagenome | isolation source: 115 cm soil or saprolite under grassland replicate 2 | place: USA:California | collected 2016-06-15 | reverse complement strand
ACACGCAGGTCGTAGTGCCCATCGGTTCGGCGATCAAACAGCACGCGATTCCCGCCGGTCGCCGCAACGAAGACGGTGGGGCTTTGCGGGACGAGCTCAGTCCCGGATTCCGTCATGACTTTGCCGTTGGTTACCACGAAGCGCTGAGCGATCATGCTACGCAGATTGCGATACAGTCCTGCCTTATCTGCGATCGTTGCTGGTGGGACCGCGCGACGCGCCGGGGCTACTGCGGCCGCTGGTGGAGCGGGTCGCGGAAGAAACTGCGCGGCCGCGGCATATCCCAGATCGGAAGGGTCGACGTTCCCCGCATTACACAGCATGGCGACCGCAAGTCGCACGCGCGGGAATCGCGCGATAAATGCGCGATAACCGGCGGTCGCGCCGTCGTGCATGACCACGGGCTCGCCGCGATAGTCGGTAACGAACAATCCCGCAGCGTAGCTTATCCGCCGGCCGCCCGTGAGCACGCCCTGGCGCTCCTGTTCCTCGCGGAATCCGGCACCGCCGAGGCGCGTACTGTCGAACGCGGCATTCCATTTCAGCAGATCACCGACCGTCGTCAGCAGACAGCAATTGCCGTAGATGCTTTCGATCGCCCGCTCGCTGTGCCACGCTCCGTCGAGCAGCGAATACGACAGCGCGCGACCCTGCACCAGACGTGTGGCGTCGTCACGCCAGCTGGTGTGGGTCATGCCGAGCGGAATGAAGATTCGCTCGCGGGTGAAGGCCGGGAACGGTTTGCCGGAGGCGCGCTCCACCACGATCGCCAGCAGGTTGTAGTTGGTATTGCTGTAGTCATATTCGCTGCCGGGCGGGAAGTTGAGCTCACGCAGCCGGCGCGTGATCGCCAACACGTACGCGTGATCCAGCGCGCGGGTATTGCGAGGCCAGCCTTCGATGGCGGCGATCGAACCCCAGTCCCGCATCCCAGACGTGTGGTGCAGCAACTGGCGCAGTGTGACCGGCGTCCCGTAACTCTGCAGCTCCGGGAGCCAGCGGTGAATCTCGTCGTCGAGTGACAGTCGCCCGTCGCGCGCCAGCAATAACACGGCGGCGGCGGTGAACTGTTTGGAGACTGAGCCCGCTTCCAAAATGCTCGCAGGCGTGAGCGCGACCCCGCGCTCGAGGTCCGCTCGGCCCCAGGCACGTTCGAGGATCGTATGCCCGTTTTGCGCGATACCAAGGACGCAACCAGCCGATGTGTCGGAATTCCAGGGAGCGAAGATCGAGTCGAGACTCGCCTGCGCGCTCAGCGGGGCACCGGCGACGGTCAGCAGCGCGACGAGCAGTCGTTTGCGACGGGTGGATTTCATTGCGCAGAATCTAGTTAGGGCAGTACCTTAGCACACGATCACCCGAATGGCCATCAAGTCACAGCAACTGCGGCAGAGTTTTCTGATTTCCGGGGCCGGCGCCGCCGTCCTCCTGGTCGTGTTCGTCGCTGGGGTCACGAGCAACCGTGTCGGTCGCGTTCTCGAGCAGCAGGCGGACGCACACGGGCGCGACGACGCCACCCGTGTCGCCGGCATCGTCACGCAATACCTGAAGGAACGCCGCCGCGAGGCGCTGGCGCTCGCCAGCGAACCGCAGCTCGTCACCGCCGTCCGGGACGCGGGACAATCGGCGGTGGCCCGCGGTCTGGACCGCATGACCATCCCCGACCTGGAGCGCGCCTTCAACGCCACGCGCCAGCTGGGGGGCGACCCCGCCCTGGCGGCCTATCTCCGCGCGTACCCTGGCACCTCCGATTTCGCGGAAATCATCACGACGGACAGTCATGGGTTGAACGTGTTCGCGTCCGACCGACCGTCCGATTTCGTGCAGCGCGACGAGACCTGGTGGCAGCGGGCGATCTCTGAGGGCACCTTTGAGAGCGGCGCCCGGTTCGACTCGTCTGCCGGCACCGCCTCCCTCGAGTTCGACGTGGCCATCCGGGCGTCGCCGGCGCAACGACCGGTCGGCGTTCTCAAGGCCGTGTTTGCGCTGGACCGGCTGACGGCGCTGCTCGGCACCGAGGAGCTCGGCGACCAGGCCTATTTCCAGATCGTGGACAACCGCGGCAACGTGCTCGTGGCGAACGACGCCGCGTTGTTGCTGCAAAGCCTTCCCGACAAGGATCGGATCCCGCTCGGGGCCCAGGTCGCGACCGCCCACATCACCACGGTCCGCGGCGAGGCCGAGCTTGTCGCCTCGGCGCCCGCGAATCGGGGCCAGTGGTGGGTGCTGCACCGCGAGTCCGCGGCGACGGCGTTCGCAACGGCGCGCAGCACGCAACGGGCGGTCTGGCTCGGCGCCCTGCTGGTCGCGGCCATTGCGGTCGCCGCGCTCTTCTGGCTGTCGCGGCGACTCGGCCGCCTCGTGACCGAACCCGTCCGGGCCGCGGGCGCGATCGCCAGCCGCGTCGCCGGCGGCGACCTCTCGGTGACCGTCACGACGCATCGCGCCGAAGCGAGCGAGGTCGCGGATCTGCTGTCATCCGTGCACTCGATGGTGGTGGCACTGCGCCGGCTCGTGGGCGCGATCCGCGCCGCGGCCGACGAGGCCGCCGCGATGGCGACGGAGATCTCCGCCTCCACGGAGGAGATGAGTGCTTCCACTCAGGAGATGGCCTCGACGTCACAGGATCTGTCGCGGCGCGCAGGCGAGCAGGCCCAACTGGTCCGCGCGGCGGCGGATGACGCGGCGCGCATCCTGCAGATCGCCGCGAAACTCGCGCAAGGGGCCGAGGAAGCGGCACGCCGCAACGCCGATCTTTCGGCGCTGGCCCGACGGCACAAGGACGGCCTGGACCAGAGCACGGTACGTCTCGCCAAGCTCGCCGACGAAGTCGCCAAAGGCGCACAGGAGGCCGAGGCATTGACGGAGGCGACCGCCAGGATCCAGACGTTCGTGGCTCAGACGAAGGCGGTCGCAACGCAGACGAACATGCTGGCGCTGAATGCCGCGATCGAAGCGGCGCGCGCCGGTCCGCAGGGCCGCGGTTTCGCGGTCGTCGCCGACGAGGTGCGCAAGCTGGCCTCCGTGGCGGCCGCGGCGGCCGGCCAGACGGCCGACACCGTGCGCGGCGTCCTGGTGCGCGTGCAGGCGACCCGTGACCGGCTGGTGCGGCTGGCCGAAGGGGGCGCGGCGGTGCGCGAGGCCTCGCAGACCGCCGCGCAGGGTCTGGCGACGGTCGCGAGCGAAGCCGATGCCAACGACGCCTGGAGCCGCGAGATCGCCCAGTCGGCCGGCGAGCTGCGGTCGCTCGTCGAAGAGATTGCGAACCGGCTGACGACGGTGGCGGGCCAAACCGATACACTGCTCGCGTCCGCCGAAGAACTGGCCGCTTCGGGCGAGGAGCAGAGCGCGTCGACCGAAGAGATCGCCTCCTCGGCCAATCAGCTCGCCGAGGCGGCCGATCGACTCACCGGCGCGGTGAAGTCATTCCGATTGTTGGCAGACGAGGTGCAGCAGGCCGCCGACTAGGCAGCCGCCTCGAACACCACACTGCAGCATGTCACCCCACCTTCGGCTTTGGCGAGCTCTGTACAGGGGACGGGGACCACGCGCACACCCGCGCGATCCAGCAGCTCAGCGGTTGCAGGATGGTGTGTTGGGTAAATCACCGAGGCCCCGATCAGCAAGGCATTGGCGGCATCGGGTTCGCCTGGCGCAACAGTCACCATCCCCATGGACCCAAAGCACTCCGGACTCACCCAGCGGTCATTGATTAGCAGCAGATTATCCGCCACCTGCGTGACTGCGCTCTTCAGATGGAGACAGCCGGTCACCGGAACGGGGATCACTTCATAGCCCCACTCGCTGAGGTGCGTCTCGAGCTGGGCAATCCCCTCGTGGTTCGTGCGTGACGACAGACCGACGTAAATCTTTCGTCCGACGGCCATCACATCCCCGCCATCGAGCGTGCCGGGCGGCTGGATCCGTTGCAGCGACTTGTACGCGCGCAAGACGCTCGCCATGGATTCGATTTCCGGCCGCCGCGAGGGAGCGCCTGGCCTCGTCATGATCGCGACGTCGTCGAGCACGAGCGCGGTATCCTCGACAAAGACTGCGTCCGGCAGCGTCGGTTCTTCCGGCGCCCGGACAACCCTGGCGCCAAGCGAGCGCAGCGCCGCCTCGTAACGCTCGTGGTCGGCGACCGCCTTGGCGACATCGATGGGATCGCGCGGGAGGTGGGTCAACTCGCAATCCGCCAGCGCGGGACTGACAGCGCGCGTGACGGCGATGAGCATCAATGCGCACGCGGTCCGGCGGGGAGATGCTCCATCAGGTACCGGGTCAGCAGCGAGTAGATGTGTAGCGTCGTGCCACGGCCCTCGCAGATGCAATGCGAGCGATTGGGGTACGCCATGAAGTCGAAGGGCTTGCCGAGCCCGACCAGGCGGTTCACCAGCCGTTCCGTGCCCTGGTAGTGCACATTGTCGTCGCCGGAGCCATGCACGATCAACAGGCGTCCCTTGAGCCCCTCGGCCTGATTGATCGGAGAGGCACGCTGGTAGCGTGCGCTGTCCGCCGGGCCGTCCAGGAGACCCATGTAGCGCTCCTGATAAATCGTGTCGTAAAGACGCTCGTCCGGCACCGGCGCTACGGACATACCGACCTGGTAGACGTCGGGGTACCGAAACATCGCCTGCAGCGTGCTCGATCCGCCGCCGCTCCAGCCCCAGATCGCGACGCGCGAGGGGTCGAGATAGCGGCGCGATCCGGTGAGGGCCCGCACCGCGTCCGCTTGCTCCCGGCTCGACAAAACCCCGATCGCCCCGTAGACCACCTTTCGCCACGCGCGCCCGCGCGGTGACGGCGTGCCGCGATTGTCCACGGTGGCCACCACGTAGCCCTGATCCGCGATCATGTGCTCCCACAGATGACCGCCGCCCCAGGAGTCCTGGGCAGTCTGACCCGCCGGCTCGCCGTAGACGTACATCAGCAGCGGATAAACCTTGGTGGAGTCGAAATTCGCGGGCTTGATCATCCAGCCATCGAGCGAGACTCCGTCAGACACCGTCACCTTGAAGAACGCACCGTGACCAGCGATGAGCGGCGCCACTGCCGCGCGCTGTTTGGCATTGTCGACGAGCGTCCGCACGACCCGGTGGGACGGCAACTGCACCAACTCGATTACCGACGGGCTGTCGAAGTGCGAGTAGGTGTGAAAGGCCCAGTGGGCGTCCGGAGAGATTCGGTAGGAGTGCGTCCCCGGCGCGTTAGCCGGTGACACGCGTATCGCAGGCTGTTTGCCGTCCAACCGCGTGCGATACAGATAGCGCTGAGTCGCGTTGTCCGGAGACGCGATGTAGTACAGCAACCCGCCAGGCGCGTCCACCGCTGACACGGCCACAGCGTCGAAGTTGCCGGGCGTGATGTTCGTGACGCGCTTCCCGTCGCGGCTGACTCGATAGACGTGCCTCCAGCCGTCGCGTTCACTCGTCCACAGGAACTCGGTTCCCTTCGCGAGCCACTGGATTTCGTCCACGACGTCGACCCAGGCGGTGTCGCGCTCGGTCAGGACGGTCCGCGTCGCTCCCGTCGCCGCATCCGCCAGTATGACGCGGTCGGTGTTCTGGAGGCGGTTCATGCGCTGGAGGATCAGCTCGTTCGGTCCCGCCCATTCCATGCGCGGCAAATAGTTCTCACGCGGATCGTCGGGGACCTGCAGCCACGTCGTGGGGCCGCCATCGGCACTTACGGCGCCGGCGCGCACCGCCGAGTTCGTGGTCCCGACCTTGGGATATTGAATCGGTGTGATTCTCGGATAGAGCGAGTCGGTGTCGTTGATGAGGAAATAGGTGCCGAGGCCCGTCATGTCGAACCGCCAATAGGCGATCTTCGAGCCGTCAGGTGACCAGCGGAACGCGTCGCGGAGGTCGAATTCCTCCTCGTAAACCCAATCGGTCATGCCGTTCACGTGGAGCGAGTCCGCATCGCTCGTCAGGGCCGTGATGACGCCGTCCGACAGTCGCTCCACATACAGGTTCCCTTGCCGCACGTAGGCCACGCGATCGCCGGCGGGCGAAAACTTGGCATACATGAGCGAGGACGGCGGGGCGTTCGGTCCTCCGAGCTTTTTCAGCGCGCCGGTCTTCCGGTCGAGCACCCAGTAGTCGCCCCGAGTATTCTGCCGCCATACCCGTTGGGAGTTGGTGAAGAGCAACAAGAGGTTGCCATCGGCCGACCATCCGTAGTCGTCGATGTCGAGCGCACCGCTCGTACCGGCAGGCACCAGCTGGCGCGCGGAGACATAGACGCTGCGGGTGCCGGTAGCGGTCTCGTAGCGCACGATATCGGACGCATCCGAATCCGCTGCCGATTTCTCCACCGTGGTATAGGCGGTACCGTTTTCGATCCACCGCGCCGGTCCGAAGCGCTGCGGCGCGAATTCCGCCGATGCGAAAATGCGGTGCAGCGTCTCGTTGACGTTCGCCGGCACCTGCGCCAGCGCGGGGGAGAGCGCAGAGACGAACAGCGCGAGCAGACCGCAGCAGACCTTCATGCTCGCAGCTAGTCGCCGAAATTCGCCAGCCGGACGTCCAGCACGTCCGGCAATCCCTGCAGCTTGTCGAGCACGCCGTTGGTCAGCGCCTGATCGACGTTGATCGCGGCGAGCGCGTCGCTCGGTCCCTGCCCGGCACCGCCCTGCGGCGCGCGGCGGGCCTGGTGATAGCTCGCGATGTTGATGCCGGCGCTCCCGAGCGCCGAGCCGACGCGTCCGATCACGCCGGGCACGTCGCGGTTGCGGATAACCAGCATCCAGCCGTCGGGCACGACATCCACGTGATAGTCGTCGATGCGTATCACGCGGCCGTGGCTGTCGCCGATGACGGCGCCGGTGACGCGCACGCGGCCGCGCGCCGTGTCGACCTTCACGCCGATCGACGTCTCGAACCCGCTTTCCGGCGCGCCCGTCCGCATGCCGAGCTGGATGCCCTTCTCTTCCGCGAGCACCTGCGCGTTCACCAGGCTCACCGGGCCGGCGTTCATCGCCGCGAGCAAGCCCTCGAGCGCCGACACGAGCACCGGCCGCTGCGCCGCCTCTTCCTTTCCTCCATAGGCGACTTCGACCGCCTTCACCGGTCCCTCCGCGAGGGCGAGTGCCAACCGGCCCAACCGGCGCGCGAGATCGAGCATCGGCGCGAGCCGCCGGAGCAGGTCGCCGCCCATCCCGGGCACGTTGATCGCGAACGAGAGGTCGCCGGCGACCAGCGCCTCGCGTACAGCGGTGCAAATCTCCGTCGCCACCCGCTCCTGCGCTTCGGCCGTCGAGGCCGCGAGGTGGGGGGTCAGAATGACGCGATCGAGCGAACGCAGCGGCGAGTCCGCCGGGAGCGGCTCGACGGCAAAGACATCGATGGCGGCGCCGCCAATGCGCCGCTCCTTGATCGCCTCGGCGAGCGCTGCTTCATCCACCAGCTCGCCGCGCGCCGTGTTGATCAGCAGGGCGGTCGGCTTCATCAGCTTCAGGCTGGTCGCGTCGATGAGGTGGTGGGTCTGGTCGGTGAGCGCGACGTGCAGCGTGACCACGTCGGCCGCCCGCAGCAGCGCTTCGAGCGACAGCAACCGGACGTGCAGCTCGCCGGCGCGCTCGGGCAACAGATACGGATCGTGACCGACGACCTGCATGCCGAACGCGCGCGCCAATTGCGCGACGTGCCCGCCGATGCGGCCCAGCCCGACGACGCCGATCGTCTTGCCGCGGAGCTCCATGCCTTCGAACCGCTTGCGATCCCATTCGCCGCGCCGCATCGCCGCGGCGGCATCCGGGATTTTGCGCACCAGGGCCAACAACAGCCCGAGCGCATGCTCTCCCGCGCTGACGGTATTGGCGCCGGGCGTATTCATCACCGCGATGCCGCGCCGCGTCGCCGCCGGCACATCGATCGTGTCCACGCCCGTGCCCGCGCGGGCGACCACGCGCAGGTGGGGCGCGCGCGCCATCAGCGCGGCGGTGACGCGGGTCTCGCTGCGCACGATGAGCGCATGCGCGCCGGCGACCGCCTTGTCGAGCTCCGCCGGCTTGCCGGCGACGTCGACGACTTCGATATCGGGCGTTTGGGAAAGCAAGTCGAGGCCGCTTTTCGCCACGCGGTCGGCCACGACGACGCGCCAGGTCATTCCAATGCCCGGCCGATCAGCGGCAGCAGCTCATCCAGCGCCGCGACGGTGTGATCCCCCATGTGGCCGATGCGGATCGTCGAGTCCTTAAGTGCACCGTAGCCCGCGCCGATCGTCCATCCCTGCTGCTTCAGCGCCCCGACGACGTCCTTGGAGTGCCTCCCCTCGGGGAGCCGCAGGCACGAGACGGTCCAGCTGTGGCGGCCCTCGCGGGGCAGGAATTGCACCCCGTGCTCAGCGCTCCAGGCTTCGACGCGCCGCCGCATCGCGTCGTGCCGCTTCCAGCGGGCTTCGATCCCGCCTTCACGCTCGATCCGTGCGAGCTGCACTTCGAGCGCGTACAACAGCGAGACGGCGGGCGTGTTCGTCGGCTGAAATTTCGTCGTCGCCGTCAGGAAGCTGATCAGGTCGAAATAGGCGCCGCGCTCCTCGAGTGTCTTGGCGCGATCGACCATGCGGTCCGACGCCACCCCGAGCGCCAGCCCCGGCGGCAGCGCCAGCGCCTTCTGCGAGCCGGTGAACGCGAAGTCGAGCTTCCAGGCGTCGGTCTCCACCGGCGAGCCCACCATCGACGTCACGCAGTCGACCAGCAGCAGCACGTCGTCGAATTCCTCGACGACCTCGGCGTATCCGGCGACGTCCTGGAGCACGCCGGTCGACGTCTCGGAATGCACGCACGTCACGGCATCCACGGGTGTGCGCTTCAACGCATCACGCAGCATGTCGGGCTCGACGGCCGCGCCGAGCGGCACGTCGAGCCGGATGCACTCCTTGCCGCAGGCGCCGACGATGCCCGCGAAGCGCTCGCTGAATGCGCCGTTCACGAGCGACAGGGCGCGCCGCCGCACGCCGTTGCGGACCGCCATTTCCATGAAGCCGGTCGCTGAATTCGTGCCGATGAACACCGGCCGCGCCGTTCGACACACCGCGCCGAGCTTGGGCGCGACGGTCTGGAGCAGCTTCTCCATCGCGGCCGAGCGATGCCCAATCATGGGCCGGATCATCGCTTCGAGGACTTCGGGATGGACGTCCGTGGGGCCCGGCAGGAAGAACTTGCCGAAGGTGGGGACGGCGACGGCGTGAGTCGGAACGGAAGCGGTGGATGTCATGCGCTGGCTCGCTCGAGCTCTTCGACGAGCCCGCCCATCACGACCTCGCTGGTCTTCACGAGCCGCACGCCCTCCTCACCCCACTCCTTGAGCAGGTGCTCGGCGACATCCCGGTCGATCGGCTTCATGGCGTCCACGACCGCGAAGAGACGCACCTGCGGCCGATGCTGGAGCAGGCCTTCGATCGCGTACTTGTCGCAGACGTCGAGCGCCACGCCGTATAGCACGATGTCGTGCGGGTTCAGCGCATCGAGGACGGGGAGGACATTGGGGTTGGAGAAGACGTCGAACCGGTGCTTATGAAAGAGGATGTCGCCGCGATGATTGCGAACGCGCGCCGTGAGCGTCGCGGCAGCCTGCGGCTCCGGTTCGATCACGAGAGGATCTCGCAGGGCGGTCTCCGCGATTTTGCGCTGGCCCGGCGTGCCCCGCAGGCAGTGGGGCGGAAACGTGGTCTTCCAGTCGGGCGTCGCGGAGATCTCGGGATGTTCCAGGACGTGGTCGTCCGCGCTCGCGACGATGCAGATGCCGTGTCCGTGAGCGTAGTCCGTGAGTTTGCGGAGATTCGGAATGAGATGCTCGGCATCCGGCACGTACAGCTTGCCCTCGGCCTTCATGAAGTCGTGCTGGGTGTCAACGTCCCAGAAGATGACGCGAGAAGGGGGCATGGGACGGGAAATCTAGACGGAGCTAAAGCGTCAGCGCTACGGCCACCTCGTCGCAGGCGTGCTGCCGCGGGCAGCGCGCGCAGTCAGCCCAGACTTTGAGGGGGAACTGCTCTTTCTCCGCCACGCGGAAACCTAGGCGCATGAAGAACAGGGGTTTGCGCGTCAGGCCGAACACCTCCGTCAGGCCCAGCGCGCGCGCGTCCACGAGCAACGCCTCGACGAGCGCCTTCCCGACGCCGCGCCCCTGCTGATCGTCGCGCACGGCGAGCCCGGCGATTTCCGCGAGGCCGGTGCTGTAGACCTTGAGGCTGCCGGTCCCCACCAGGCTGCCATCGGGCGTCTCGGCCACGACGTACTCCTTGATGTGCCGGCACAGGTCGTAGTTCGAGCGCGGCAGCAGATCGCCGGTCGCCACGAACGGCGCCATCAGCACCTCCATCGCCGCCACATCGGCGAGCATGGCCGGGCGTAGCTTCGTGGCGGTCCCGACAGACAGGCTGGTCAAGCGAGCACCTCTTCGAGAATTGTGACGCCCCGCTCGAGCTCCTCACGCGTAATCGTGAGGGGCGGAACGATCCGAATCACCGTCGGGCCGGCGGTCAGCACCAGGAGGTGCCGCTCGCGCGCCGCGGCGACGACCGGTGCCGCGACCTCGTTGAGCTCGAGCCCCCACATCAGCCCGCGCCCACGTGCCTCCCGCGCGCGGGGGCTGGCGCCGGCGAGTCGGTTCAGGCGTTGGCCGAACCATTCGCCCTTGGCACGCACCGCGGCCAGAAAGTCGGGCTCGGCGATCGTGCGCACGACGTCGAGCGCCACGGTCGCCACGAAGGGACCGCCGCCGAACGTCGTGGCGTGATCGCCGGGTGCGAGTGCCCGGGCGATCGCATCATTGACGAGGATCGCGCCCATCGGCAGTCCGCCGCCCAGCGGCTTCGCCAGCGTGTAGATGTCCGGCGTGACGCCCGAATGCTCGGCCGCGAAGAATGTTCCGGTGCGCCCCAGACCACACTGCACTTCATCGAAGATCAATGCGGTCGCGGTTTCATTACAAAGTTTCCGTAGAAAGACCAGAAACTCATCAGCCACGGGGCGCACTCCCCCTTCGCCCTGCACCGGCTCGATGATGACGGCCGCCGTGCGCTCGCGCGTGATCGCGCGCCGCGCTGCCTCGACGTCGCCGAGCGGAATGATGTGCACGCCGGCGAGCAGCGGCTCGAAGGGGCGGCGGTAGTCGGGCCGATCGGTGGCGGCGAGCGAGGCGAAGAGCCGGCCATGGAACGAACCGGTGAAGGCGACGATCTCCGTCTTCTGCGACCATTTGCGCGCGAACTTGAACGCGCCCTCGTTCGCTTCGGCGCCCGAGTTGCAGAAGAACGCCTGGCCGGCGAAAGATTTCGTGAGCTCGGCCGCGAGCCGTTCCCCCGGCTCCGTGCGATACAGGTTCGAGACGTGGATCAGGCCCGCGTCGAGCGCCCGCAGGACAGCCTCACGAATCACCGGGCTGTTGTAGCCGAGGGCGTTGACGGCGATGCCGGCGACGAAGTCGAGGTAGCGCGTGCCGTCCTCGGCGATGAGCTCCGATCCCTCGCCGGCGACGAACAGCGGCCCGACGCGCGCATAGACGCCCAGGAGTGCCGAGGCGTCTGTCGTTGTCAGGGGAAGTGTCACGCGGGTTGAACGGCCGGAGCTGGAGGAGCCGCGAGAAGGCGGGTGCCGGCGGTGGCGTGCGCGAACATGTCGAGATCGCCGATCCGTACGGCCCGAACACCCGCCCCCAAGGCTTGCGCGGCGGCGCGCAACTTGGCGGCCATGCCGCCGGTCGCGACGCCGCCTTCAATCATTGTCTCGATTTCCGCCGCCGCAAGGGTGGGCTGGGTGACGCCTTCGACCGTCACGCCGGGCACGTCGGACACGAAGAGCAGCTCCTGCGCGTTCAACGCCGCGGCGATGGCGGCCGCGGCCTGGTCGGCGTTGACGTTGAGCGGCCGGACCGGCGCCGTGAGCGACGGCGCAACCGGCGCCACCACGGGGGTCAACCCGGCGAGCAGCAGGCTCTGCAGCAGCGACGCGCGCACGGTGACGATCTCCCCGACCTCGCCGAGCGCCGTTCCGTTCTGGAGCGGCTGCGCACTCAGCAGACCGCCGTCCACGCCCGACAATCCGATCGCATCGAGACCGGCCGCACGTAGCGCGGTCACGAGTAGCCGATTCATCGGGCCGCCCAGGACCATTTCGACGAGCTGGGCGATCTCCGGCGTGGTTACGCGCAGGCCGTCCCGCTGCTCGACCGGCAGGCCCAGCCGGCGCGACCAGGTGCTGACGGCCTGACCGCCGCCATGCACCACCACCGTCGCGCCGATCGTACTCAACGCGCGGGCGCACTCGGCCACCCATTCGGGCCGATCGAGCTCGTTGCCGCCAATCTTGACGACGCGCACCGTCAACATGCGAGTCCCGCCGTCTCGGGCAACCCGAGCATCACGTTCATGTTCTGGATCGCCTGGCCCGCCGCGCCCTTCACCAGGTTGTCGATCGCCGCGATGACGGTGAGGCGAGGCCGGCGCACGTCGGCAACTTCCGCGACGCCGATCGCGACCCGGTTGCGGTACACCACGTCCTTGAGCGACGGCAGCGCGCCATGCATCACCTGCACGCACGGCTCAGCGTCGTAGGTCGCGCTGTAGAGCCCCTCGGCGGTCGATTGATCGAGCACGCGCGTCAGCGGCACGTGAATCGTTTCGAGAATGCCGCGCTTCACCGGCAAGAGATGAGGCGTGAACACGAGGTCGCCGGTGAAGCCACCTTCACGCGACAACGATTGCTTCAGCTCGGCGAGATGGCGGTGCGTGTTGCCGATCGCGTAGGCGCGGTAGTCCTCGGCGACTTCCCCGAACAGCAGCTCGCGTTTGGGATTGCGGCCGGCGCCGGTGACACCAGAAGCGGCGTCGATGATGACCTCGCGCGACGGATCGATCAGCCCGAGCTGCGCCAGCGGGATCAACGCCAGCAGCGCGGCCGTCGGATAGCAACCGGGATTCGCGACGAGCTCGGCATCCGCAAGCCGCGGCCGCGTGAATTCGGTCAGCCCATAGACCGCGTCGGGCGAAAGGCGGAAGTCGGCGGACAGATCGACGGCCCGCTTGCCGCCGGCGCGCGCCTCATTGACGTAGCGGGCGGACACGCCGTGCGGCAGCGCCGACAGAATGATCTCGGCCTGCTGCCAGGGCGCGTCGTCCGCACGGATCAGCTCGTGCCCGTCGACCCACTCCCCCGCCGCCGATTCCGCGGTCGCAAATGCGACCGTCGCACCGGGGTGGCCGTTCAGCAGCCGCAGCAGCTCCTGGCCCACATAGCCGGACGCGCCCAGCACGCCCACCGGGATGGATGCATGATTATTCATTTGGACGGAAAATTATGCAGGTGGGAGGGGCCCCGCAAGGTGCGTTGGTAGGGGCGCAGCATGCTGCGCCCCTACATCCACCCATCCCGCCCCTACGTCACGCGTTCCAATCGTGGATTCGGTCTATACGACCGCCCCACCTTGGCGCACGGCTTCCCCTCGAGCATCACGACATCGGCCGTGAAATCGAACCGCCCCTGGAACAGGCTGGATCCGACGCCGTAGACGTCCACGGGAATGTTTTGCTCTTCGAAGTGCCGGATCTTCTCGACGGTGAAGCCGCCCGAGACGACGATCTTGACGTGGTGAAAACCATCGGCATCCAGCGCGCGCCGCACGTTCTGCACCAGCTGTGGATTCACGCCGGTGGGTTTGAACGTGCCCATCTGCGGAATGACCGATTTATCGACCAGCGTCTCGGACGTGTCGAGCCGGACGCCGTACAGCCGGTCGCCGAGCGCGCGCGCGACGGCGAGCGAGGTCCCCGCGCAATCGTTGTCGAAATCCACCAGGGTGATGAGGCGAATCGCGGGGTCGGACTGGTCGGCGAACTTGCGTGAGGCGAGGACGGTGTCGCCGTTGTAGGCGGCAATGAGGGCGTGGGGCACCGTGCCGATGCCCTCGGAGCCCCACCACGATGCCTGGGCGTCGGTCGACACGCCGATCGCGCCGGCGATGTGGGCGGCGTAGCCGTCGCCGGTCTGGACCAGCCAGTGATCGTGGCGCGCCGGGAAGAACATCACTTCCTTGGGTTTCGCGGCCCGCACGACTTCGCGCGTGTTCGTTCCCACCCGCGTGCGGCGCGCGAGGACGCCAAGGTAGAGCGTTTCGAGCACCGCGAAGGCATCGTACGGCCCTTCGACGAGGAGCACCGTCTCCCACGGCTGGATCTCTTCGCCATCATAGAGCGCGTGCACCACGAGCTCGTCCCACCGCTCGGCGCACAACTTCAAGATCGCAATCGCCTCGTCGATGCCGCCGAGGTACGCGTGGGATTTGCCGAACACCTGCATCGTCACGCGCGGCCGGTGGCGATCCTTGCGCAGCAGGTCCCGCGCGCGCACGAAGTATTTGTCGGAGTAGTAGCCTTCCCGCATCTTGTCGACGGGAAGATGGAAGATGGACGGATCGAGCCGTTTCTTGCGCGGAGCCATCAGCGCGGGCCCGGCCACGCGAAAGTCGCGGCGAGCGTGTCCCCGGTCGGCAGCGGCAGCTGCCGCGCGATGTTGTTGAGGCGCCCGCAGATCGTGCCGAGTGGCTCGAGCGCGTCGGGCCGCCCGACGCGCAGGCAGACGACGTCGGCGTCGAGCGCGAGCGCGCGGACGCGCGGCGACCGTGCGGGATCGGGACGGGTGAGACTCACGACCAGCGTCGTGGCGCGACCCCGCAGCACGAGCTGGACGAGGCGCGCCGGTTCGTCCGGAACCAGGTCAACCCCCCGCGGCGCGCTTACGGTGTCGCCGCGGACCAGGTTCAGGATCACGCGGGCGCGGCGCGGCCGCACCACGGCTTCGAGGCGCACATCGCGCGTCGAATCCACCAGCTCGAACGCTTCCGCCGGGCGCGCTTCGCCGCCGGCAAACTCCCGCTCGAGAATCAGCTCCACCCAGAGCCCCCCCCCGCGCGATGACCCGCCCTGTCCGCGCTTGCCCATTCCGAAGGGATAGATCCGCGTCGTATCGCTCCAGGCGATCCGCACCAGACGGCGGTAGCCGTCCTCTTCCCAGAGCGGCAAACCGCGGCGCGAGCTACCCACGCGCCGCCGCGTGAAGAACTCCCCGCTCAGGGTCACGGTATCGCCGAACGGCGTCACCTGAAACAACGCCTCGACCTCGGCGGTGTCGGTGCGGAGGGTGAGGCGCATGTCGCTATCGAGCGGCCCGCTGACCGCACCGCTCGCGAGGACTTGCGGCGTGACCGCGGCAGGCTCGACGACGCGAATGCGATAGGTGAGCCGGGTCCCCGGCCCCTGGAGAGTCGACAGCGCGAGGAGGACGCTACTGAACGACGATAGTCCCACGCGTTTCCTCGAGCGGGGCGTTCCCGCCTGGCCCCCCCCACCGGTGGCTCGCAAACCATCCGCCGACAAGACCGGTCGCCAGTGCGACGAACACCCAGAGGACCAGCGTCCCCGCGTGAATCGAGGGGCGCGGCACCACGAACGCGTGCGGATTGCCCGCCGAGCGCGCCAGTGCGACGCGCACTTCGAGCTGGCTGGCGCGGGCGCCGGCACAGTGCCCGCAGGTCGCGAGGTGCTTCGCGAGCGCGGCGCGCTCGACCAGCGGCAACTCACCATCCAGTTCGGCATCGATCTGCGCGAGCCACTGCTCATGCGTGGTATCGGCCATCAGACCTCCTCGCGCACCCGGTAATGCAGGGCGCGGCGCTGCATCCAGCGCACCGCAAATGCGTCCACCAGCGACCGCCAGACGCGATTCCACATCCCGTATTTTGTCGTGCCATGTTTGCGCGGCCGGTGACCGACCGGGACTTCGGTCACGGTGCCGCCCTGCATCTTGATGAGCGTCGGCAGAAAACGATGCATCCCGGTGAAGAGAGGCAAGTCGCGCACGGCATCGGTGCGAAACGCCTTGAGCGAGCAGCCGGTGTCCCGGATCACTTCCCCGTTGAGCCGGTTGCGGACGCCATTGGCAATGCGGCTCTGCAACCGCTTCCACGAGGTATCGCGTCGCGTGGCACGATAGCCGGCGACCGCCGTGACCCCTGTGCGCTGCAAGGTGTCGACGAGTGCTGGAATATCGGCTGGATCGTTTTGGAGATCCGCGTCCAGCGTGACGACCACGGGCGCGCGCGCCGCACGAAACCCGGCGGCGAATGCCGCGGTCTGACCGGCATTGCGCTCGAACGCGATGATATGCAGCTCCGGATAGTGCTGCCGCAGCGACTTGAGCGCCTCGAGTGTGCCGTCGGTCGAGCCGTCATCCACGACGATCACCTCGTAGCTCGGGGGGCGGGGGGGGGCCTTGAGCGCGGCCGCGATCTCGGCGAGCAGCGGGGCGAGATTGTCCCGCTCGTTATACGCGGGGACCACGAGCGAAAGCTCCACGGGGTGGGAACGATAGCAAGTTGACAGCCGCAAGACGAGTGGCTAAAACCGTGCATGCCCCCGCCCGAATCTGTGTCGCGTCGCGAGTTCCTGCGGTCCGCCGCGAGCGGCGTTGCCGCGAGTTCAGTGATCGGAATTCCACATCCGCTGCGGCCGCCGCGACCGCTGCCACCCGAGTCCCGGTGGGCAGCGAAGCCGGTCGCGATTGCGAGCGCCAATGGCCTGCGCGCCGTGCAAAAAGCGTTCGACATGCTGATGCAGGGCGCCGACACGCTCGACGCCGTCGTCGAAGGCGTGAAGATCCAGGAGCTCGATCCTAACGATGACTCGGTCGGCTATGGCGGCCTGCCGAATGCGGAGGGCGTGGTGCAGCTGGACGCCTCCTGCATGCATGGCCCGACCAAGCGCGCGGGCGCGGTCGGCGCGCTCGAAAACATCAAGACGCCTTCGGAAGTCGCCAAGCTGATCCTCAAATACACGACGCACATCTTCCTCGTCGGCGAGGGGGCCAAGCGGTTCGCGCTCTCGTTCGGCTTTAAAGAGGAAGACCTGTTGACGGAGCATTCGCGCGAGGCGTGGCTGCGCTGGCGCGCCAACCTGACTCCCACCGACAACTACCTCGACGTGCCCGACTCGGATCACCTCGTGGTGACCAAAACGGGGACGATCAATTGCGACGCCGTGACGCCGCAGGGCGACCTCTCGTCGGTGACGACGACGAGCGGCCTGTCGTGGAAGATTCCGGGCCGGGTCGGCGATTCTCCGATCATCGGCGCAGGCCAGTACTGCGACAACGACGTCGGGGCCGCGGGGTCGACCGGACTGGGTGAAGCGAACATCAAGGTGTGTGGCGGGTTCTTGACGGTCGAGCACATGCGGCGCGGCATGAAGCCGACGGACGCGTGCCTCGAGACGTTGAAGCGCGTCGTCGCCGAAACGGAAGCGCGGCTGCTGGATCCCCAGGGCAAGCCGAAGTTCGATCTCGTCTTCTACGCCCTCACCAAGCGAGGCGAATTCGGGGCGGCGTCGCTCTATCCCAATCATTTCGCGGTGCACGACGGCGTGGACGCCAGGATCCGCGATACGGCCTACTTATTCACCCGCGCCTGACCGTTTCGCTCGTCGCGCTGGCGGTGGCGTCGCCACTCGCCGCGCAGACCGAGCCGGCTGCGAAACACACCTGGGTCGATCACCTCTACCCATTCGCCTACTACAGCACCGTCGACGGAGTGTGGTTGGCCGGCCATTACGACTGGTCGAGCCCGATGGGATTTGCCGAGCGCCCCGAGCCGACATTCGGGCGCGTCGCGCTCGACATCGGGGCGAGTACGCAGGGCAGTTACGTCTTCAGCGTCGACGCCCAGGCGCCAGCCTACTGGGACGGCTGGCGGCTGGGACTCACGCTGAGCCTGACCCGCGCGAATCGGCTCGGCTATTTCGGCCAGGGCAACGGCACGACCTACGATCGCGACAGCACCACCGGGCCGGGGCACTCCTACTTCTACCGCGTGAGTCGGCGGACGCACGGAGCGCGGCTGACGGTGCAGCGCCGGATCGTCGGGCCGTTGCGCGTGCTCGTGGGCGGCTCGTTCGAGCATACCGATTTCCGCGAGCTGCCGGGCGAAAGCGTGTTCCAGCGCGATCGCATCGCCGGCGTCATCGGGCCAGAGGACCTGCCGTTCAACGATGCGGTGGGGCGCGCCGGGGTCGTCTTCGACTCCCGCGACCTCGAGGTGGACCCACACCGCGGACTATTCGCCGAAGCGCTGGTGAGCAGCGGACGCGGCTATACACGCGCGACCGGCGCCCTCCGCGCCTACGCACATCCGCTCGAGCGGCTGATCGTCACCGGGCGAATCGCGGCTGAGAAGATGACCGGCAACCCGCCGATCGGCGCGCAGCTGACCATGGAAACGAGTGAAGGTCCGGTCGTCGCGCTGGGCGGGTACCGCTCACTGCGCGGTTACTATGACGGCCGCTTCGTAGGACCAGGCAAGCTCATCGGTGGGCTCGAGGCTCGCTACGGCTTGATGTGGGCGCCGCGCCTGCTCGAGGTCAAGCTGTTCGCCTTTTATGATGCGGGGCGTGTCTTCGGGCCGGGAGAATCGGTGCGTCTCACACGTCAGGGCCTCCACTCCGCACTCGGCGGCGGAGTCGCGGTGGCCATGCTGCGAAACACACTCCTGACCGTCTTCGGCGGAAAAGGCACCGAGGGCACGCAGTTCAGCTTCGCCACGACCTGGAGCTACTAGGCCGTTACTGCGCGAATCTCCACGCCGCGACGCTTCAATTCGTCGACATACGCCTGAAACGGCACGGCCTCATCCGGTGTGTACACCCCTGCTGAGGCGATGCGACCATCCACCTGCATGACGCCCGTGATCGCGAGCGAGTAGCCGGTCGTCCGCATCATCGCACTGATTCCCGTCGCTTCGTCGAAATAGTCGAGCAGCTGCCAAGCTACGCGGCGCCCGGTACGTCCCTGCACCGCCACACGCAGGGCGACGAGGTCGCGGCCGTTGGGCTTCGTGAGCTGGGGTGAGACGGCCGCGATAAAGGCGTCGCGCGGGACGATCTCCGTGCCTTTCATTTTCACCGGCTCGAGCGACAGGAGTCCCATCTCGCGGATTGGTCGCATGATCGCGACGTGGCCGGGGTAGCGGAGCGTTTTGTACTCCATCGTGCGCACCTTGCCCTGATACGCCCACGGCATGGTCGAGATGCCGCCACCGGTGTGAAATGCCTCCAGTGTCCCGACGGGACTCGGGAACTCCACGTCCTCGAGCTCCGACAGGGCATCGACGCGCTCGGGGCGGCCTTCGCGCAGCACCCACGACGGCGTCGTGTAGTAATCGAGCGCACCCTCGAGCGAGTAGACGATCTGATAGTTGAGCGGCGGCTCGGGGTGCTGCGGCAGGCCGCCGACAAAGATCTTCACGCTTTCGGCGTCGCCGACCTGCCGGATGCCCTCGGCCGCGATGATGTTGACCATCCCCGGAGCGAGCCCGCAGTCGGGAATGACGGAGACGTGCTTCTTCTGAGCGGCGGCGTGGAGCGTCTTCTGCTTCTGCACGATTTCGGTATTGCCGCCCAAGTCCGCACAATGGAGTCCCATCGTCACCGCGGCCTTGGCAACCGGATAATTGAAGTAATACGGCAGCGCGTTCATCACGGCGTCATGGCCGCGCATCAGTTTCCGGAGCCGTGGCCCGCTCTTCGCGTCCAGGCGCGCCGTGACGAGCCGCTTGTCCTTCTTCTTTATGAGGAACGGCGCCGCCCGTCTGGGATGGAGGTCGGCCAGCGTGACGCGCTCCACCTCAGGGCGCTGGAGCAGATCGTACGCGCAGGCAGAACCCTGCAGCCCAGCGCCCAGCACGAGCATGCGCATCGCGGCAACGCCTCCAGATGATGGATGTGGGGGTTAAAGCGGCCGGAAAGCTAGTAGATTCGCAGCCGTGACCGCAACCGAACTGACCCGGCAACGGCTCATTAGAACAGCCCTCGAGCTCTTCACCACCCGCGGCTACCACGACACGACGACGGCGCAGATCGCGAAGAAAGCCGGCATCGCCGAAGGCACGATCTACCGCCACTTCGCGAGCAAGCAGCAGCTCGTGAATGAGCTGTACCGCGGCGCGCAGCGCTGGGCGGCAAAAATCGCGCAGGACGCTGGACGCGATCCCGAAGCAGGAACAGCCAAGGCACAGCTGACGGCCGTGGCGCATGGGCTGATCGAAGGCGCGGCTCAGGACACGGCCGTCGTCAAGCTCGGATTGCTCGAGCGGCTCGAGAGCGTGCTCGATGACGAAAGCCGCAAGACCGAGCGCGAGTTCCGATTAGCCCTCGAGCGGATTGTGGCGGAGGGGAAAGCGCAGGGGACGGTGCGAACGGGTGCGGTCGAGATCTGGGCGGGTGTCTGGCTCGCGACGATCAGTCACGCGCTGGAAAAAGTCGTGGCCGGAGATTGGAAGTCCAGCGACACGGGCGTTCGGCTCGTCATCGACGCGGCATGGAAAGCAATTAGCGCGTAAGCAAATGGGCGAAAGCGTAGGGGCGCAGCATGCTGCGCCCCTACCTGCACTGCTCGATTACGCTCGCCGTAATTCGAACAACGCGATTTCGGGCGGCACAAACACCCGCAATGGTACGCCCACCACACCGATCCCCCGGCTCACGTAGAGCTGACTATTCCCCTGCACGAAGTGCCCCATCACGTATTTCGTGATCAGCCGGCCCGGTGACCATCCGAGGACGGGCAGGTAGAACTGGCCGCCGTGGATGTGGCCTGCGAGCGTGAGGGGAATTGCGCGGGGCGCGGCGCCGTCGAAGGCGCCCGGACGGTGTGCGAGCAAGATGCGGAACGCGTCGTTCGCGGGTGGTGTGGCTCGCAGCGCCTGCTCCAGATCTTCGTCCTGGGGATCGTCGGCCCGCCAATTCCGCGGGTCGTCGATCCCGATGAGCGCGAGCGCCGCTCCACCGTGCTCGATCACGTGGACGCCGTTCTTCACGAACACCTGCCCCGCATCCTTCACCCCGCGAATGACGGCGTCCTGGCCCGTGTAGCGATCGTGGTTACCGAGGACGGTCACGACACCGAGCGGTGCCTGGAGATCGCGGAAGGCCCGTACATAGTCGGGAATGAAGGATTGGGAGATGTCGATCATGTCTCCAGTCTGCACGATCAGATCCGCGCCCAGTGCGTTCGTCTGCTCGACGATCGCCCGCATTTTCGTTTCGGACATATGGATGCCGGCGTGCACATCCGAGAGGTGCGCGATACGCAGTCCATGCAAGCCCGGCGGCAGGTCGGGAAACACCAGCGTCCGGCGCGTGATCGACGGCAATCGCTCGGCGCTCCAGATGCCGTATGCCGAAAGCCCCAAGCCGGCAGCGCCGTAGGCGTATGTGGCGCGAACCAGGAATTGACGGCGTGAAAGGCGTGCGCTGTTCGCCGTGAGCTGTTCGCCGGACTGCTGAGATTCTCGGCGCACGGCGTACTGCGCACGGCGCACGGTTTTACCACCCAGCCAGACCAGTCCCTTACCCAGCAGGTACAGGCTCACCAGCCCACAGAATATCCAGCCGAGCAGCTGCCACGCGATCCACGGCGCGATGTAGGGGACGCGACTGATGCCCCACAGGCTGCCGGAAAACATCCGCACGGCAACGATGCCCCAGGGGATGTTGAAGAGGACAAAGGCGAGCGTGAGCCAGCGACGAGCGGATAGCGGCAGGCGCTCGCGTAGGTAGAGGTACAGGAGCAGTTGGGGCGATGCGAACAGCAGCAGATAAATTAGGGCCATGCCAGCCCCCCCCCGGGCGCCGTGGTTGTCAGCGTGGTTCCCCATGCTCGCCGTCGTACCGCTCGCGGCGCAGCGCGCGACGCCCGTCGATCGACAGCTCGTCGCCGCGGGTGTGTGGGCGGAAGCGCGCTACAACTATGCCTACTGGGACGCCGTGCGCGCGAATTGGGACTCGGCGTTCGCCGCGACGGTCACCTATTCCGCAGAGCGGCCCGCGCCGACCGACGTGCAATTCTATCACCGGTTGCGGCGCTGGGCGGCGCTGTTGAACGACGGCCAGCTGGAGATCCTGCCTCCGGCGAGCGTCGCCAGCCGTGTCGCCCGCCCTCCGCTGGCCCTGCGCAGCATCGAGCGCCGGCCGTTCATCATCGATTACGACGCGAACGACGAGATGCGCGTCGCCCGACCCGAGCGCTTGGCGGAAATCCTCGCCGTTCAGGGCATCCCGGCCGCGACCTGGATTCGCGACTCGATCCTGCCCGAGATCGCGGCGGCGAACGAGACGAGCCGGTGGGAGCGCGCGGTGGCGCAGATGCTCGACGGCGAGCGCGGCACGGCGCTGCATCTGCTGCTGCGGTTGCCGGGCGGTGCCGAACGCGGCGCGAGCGTTACGCGCAGCGTCCCGCTGAACGCGCGCTGGCCGCTCGAGCACGCCGCGCTGGAAGCGGATTCGCTCCCCGACGGTGCGATCTGGGTGCGCGTGAACTCCTTCGCCGACCCGGATGTCCTCGATCTGTTCGACCGGGCGCTGGGCGACGCCGCCCGCGAGGGTCTGCGGCACCGCGGCCTGATCCTCGATCTGCGAGAGACGGCGCCGGCGGCGGATACCAAGGGGCAAGCGTACGCAATGCTGTCTCGCCTCATCGAGCGCCCGGTCCTCACATCGCGCCGGCGCACGCCGCTGTATCGCCCCCTCGCCGATTCGGCCGCCTGGTTGAGCACGCCCTCGGATACGATCTGGCCGCCGGTCCGCCGCGAGCGGCTCGCGTACACGGGCCCGGTGGCGGTGCTCATTTCGCCGCGGACGAGCGGACCCGCCGAAGACTTCCTCGTGGCGTTCCTGGCGGGAAACCGCGGGCCGATCATCGGCGAGTCTTCAGCGGGCAGCACGGGGAAGACCGCGGTCCTGTGGCTTGCCGGCGGGTGGAAGCTCCGCGTGACCGCGACCCGCGACGCGTTCCCCGGCGGCAAGGAGCTCGCGCGGACGGGGATCGCGCCGCAGTTCCCCGTGGAGGTGCGAGCCCAAGACGTGCTGGCGGGACGGGACGCCACGCTGGATCGCGCGCGCGCCTATCTGGCCGAAACGGCGCGGCGCTAGCTCTTCAGCTGCGCGCGGAAGAACCGGATCACGGCGTTCCACGCGCTGTCGGCGACTTCCGGCTTCTCCCGCGTCCGCAGGAAGCCGTGCCCGACGCCGGGATACACCGTGTACGGATAGTCTTTCCCCGCGGCCCGCATGGCGGCCGTGGCGTCGGGCAGGCCCGCGTCGATGCGCGCGTCGTTCTCCGCGTACACGCCGAGGCCCTTGGCGCGGATCTTCGCCATATCGGCCGGGCTGGGCGCACCCCCGTAGCACACCACGAACGCCTTCAGCTCCGGCGCATTCGTTGCGTACCGGAAGCTCTGACTCCCGCCCCAGCAGAAACCGATGATGCCGACGTCGTTGGCGCGCGCGGCCTTCACCGTCTTGAGATAGGCGCGTGTGGCATCGAGATCGGCGGTGACGGTATCGGCGTTCAAGGTCGCGATCAGCTTGCGGGCCGAGTCCGGCGTCGTGGGCGTGCCGCCGCGGCGCGACAACAGATCGGGCGCGATCGCGACGAAGCCGTCTTTCGCGAGCTGCTCGGTCGTTTGCCGGATGAAATCGGACATGCCGAAGATTTCGTGAATGACGATCACCGCCGGCGCGGGTTGCGGCCGCTCCGGGTAGGCGATGTAGGCTGTGACCGTATCCTTGCCCGAGAGGAATTTGACGTACTCGGAATGGATGTCGGCGGAAGGTTGGACGGTTGGAAGGTTGGAAAGTGAAACTATCGCTCCCAAGCCGAGCATTGCTCCCGCCGTCCAACGTTCCAACCTTCCAACCTTCCAACGCTTCGCGCTACCGCCCATAACTCACCCTCCAGATTTTGCCGCCGTAATCGTCACTCACCAGGAGCGATCCGTCCGGCAGTACGAGTAGGCCAACCGGCCGTCCCCAGCGGGAGCCGTCGGGACGCTGCCAGCCGGCAATGAAATCCTCCACACCCACGGCGCGTTGCCCGCTGCTGTCGACCTGCACGCGCACCACCTTGGCGCCGGTCGGGATCGAGCGGTTCCATGAGCCGTGCAACGTCACGAACGCGTCGCCTTTGTACTCGCTCGGAAACTGCGTGCCGGTGTAGAACGCGAGCCCGAGCGGCGCCGAATGTGCCTGTATGGTGATCGCCGGCGGCTCGACGGTGGAGCAGTTCGCCGATCCATACTCGGGATTGGGTTTGCCGGGGAGATAGCATTGGGGCCAGCCGTAGTTCCGGCCGTCTTTGATGATGTTGATGTGCTCGGGCGGCACGTCATCGCCCAGATTGTCGCGGTCATTGTTGCCGCCCCACAGCTCGCCGGTGGTGGGATTGAATGCCAGGCCGACGGTGTTGCGCAGTCCGCGGGCGAAGATGCGGCCCGCCGAGCCGTCACGATTGAACTGGGTCACTGCGGCGCGCATGGAGTCGCCTTCATCGCACAGATTGCACGATGATCCGACCGCGAGGTACAGCTTGCCGTCGGGCCCAAAGAGAATCGTGCGCGTCGAATGGCCGCCGCCGGGCACGTTCGGCACGATCGTCGCCGGCGCCGCGCCGCCCGGACCGAACCGCTTCACATCCTGCTCCTCGGCGACGTACATCGTGTCGCCGCGGAACGCGATGCCGAATGGCCCTTTCAAACCGCTCGCCACCGTGACGGTGCTGTCGGCGACGCCGTCGTGATTCGCGTCGGTCAGCTTCACGACGAGCCCCGAACCGGGCTGCGAGGCGTACACCGCGTTGCCAGGACCCAGCGCCAGATAGCGGATGCCTTGGAGGTTGTCGGCATACACCGCGATCTTGAAGCCCGGCGGAACGCGGAGCGCGTCGTCCGCTCCCTGCCCCCTCGCCGTAGGGGGACCTTGGCAGGCGAGGGCGAGGATCGCCGCGAGACACATCCGGTTACGCATGATCACCTCCGGCCGGTGGCCGTCGTTTGCAGCAGGAGCTTCCCATCCGGATCCACGCGGATCTCGGTCGGAGCAAAGGGCACGGCGACGTTCAGACTGCTCTCGCGGCCCGTGACCGCGACCGTGCGGCGTGCCACAGCTCCCGCGGGTCCCCGAAACTCGAGCGTCAATGCGGGGAGGCGGAAGACGCCCCACTCGGGTTTCTGATGCTGTGTGATACCAACGACGGCGCGGTGTGCTCCCGCGTCGTAGTGCCAGGAGACGTCGAGCTGCGGATACCCCGGCTGATGCAGCCACTGCCGGAAGAACCACCCGAGGTCTGTGTGGGACGCCCGCTCCATGACGTGCTGGAAGTCGTCACTCGTGGCGTTCGAGTCACGATAGGTCTGGTAGTAGGCGCGCAGCCCGCCGAAGAACGCTGAATCGCCTACCAGCCCCCGCAGCATGTGTAGCACCCACGCGCCTTTGGGATAGCTGTTTGCGTTCAGCAGCTTCATCGGATCGGCCGCGTTCGCCGAGTCCACGATCGGCCTGTCCGTGACATCCGACTTGAAGTACGCCTCGGCGTTGGCGCGCATCGCGTTCACCAAGACAGAGTCGCCGTCCAGCGCAGCGCCGACCACGCCGTCGAAGTAGGTTGCGAACCCTTCCGAGAGCCAGAGATGGGGCCAGTCGCGCTCCGTGACCGCATCACCGAACCACTGATGCGCGGTCTCGTGGCGCACCACGCCCTCGCCCATTTTGCGCTCTACGTAGGGCTTCTCCGCGTAGAAGATCGCGCTCGAGTTCTCCATGCCGCCGAATTTCGTGGATGACTGCACGTGCGCGAGTTTCTCGTAGGGGAAGGGCCCGATCAACCGCTGCATCACCTCGACGATCTCGGTGGCGCGACGAAACGGGACGGAGTCGGCGAACGCCGAGTCCTCGGGATAGGTCCAGACGTCGATGGGGATCGTGTCGCGGCCGGTAAATGCGGGACGGTGCTTGGAGACTGTGAACTCGCCGGCGCCGATGACCATCGTGTAGGTGGGGATCGGGTGGCGGGTCCGCCACCGCCAGCTGTTACCGCGTTGGTAATCCGTCCACACCTCTACGCCATTGGATACCACCTTCCACGAGGGGGGAGCGTGCACGTCAAAACCTGCGGTTGCTTTGTCCGCAGGGCGGTCGACCGTCGGCATCCAGAAGCGCGCGCGCTGCGGCCAGTTATCAGCGAAGACGACGCGTCGTCCGCGCGCGTTCGGTCCTATGATCAACCCGTCCTGAGGGGTGCCATGGTAATCAACCACCACGCCGAGCGTATCCGTAACCCGTCGCGCCGGGACAGGAATGCGCAGCACGCGGCCATCGTACGTGAATTGCGTCCTCCTCCAATCACCTGTGAGGTCGATGGCGGTGACGGAGTCCACGGTCATGCCCACGAGATCGAGCGCGAGCACACTGTCGGCGGTGGTACGCCGCACGAAACGGACGACCGCCTGGCCTTGGATCGCGCGGCCTGAATCTGGGAGCGTGATGCGGACCCCGTACGTTTGGACGTCGATTCCTTGTTGCGCCACCGCGGGCCCCGACAAGAGCAACGCCGCGAGCAGACTACCGACCGTTCGCATACACTCCATCCAACGCCGTCTCCCCCTTCGGCATTTTCTCGCGACTCGCCAGCGCCTCAGCCGCGGCTCGCTCCACCTGCTCCGTGATCTCTCGTTCGATTTCGCCGAGAGCCTTCGCGTTGACGCCTTCTTCCTTCAAGTACTCCTCGTAGAGCCCAACGGGATCGCGCATTCCCCACGTGCGAAACAGCTCGGCCGGAAAAGTTTCGCGAGCCTCGCGCTCGTCATGCGTCGCGTGACCGCCCATGCGGAACGTCTCCGCAATCAGGATCGCCGGCCCATTGCCGTTACGACACCGCTCGGCGGCGATTCGTGTGGCCGCATGGGCGTCGAGCACGTTGTTGCCGTCAAAACTGGCCCCCCACACGCCATAGCTCGCCGGCCAGTCGCGAAAATCGGGAGGCAGATGGTGCTGCTCGAGCCGGGTACCCAGCGCGACCTGGTTGTTCTCGATGATGAAAATGGCGGGGACGCGCTGCACGGCGGCGAAGTTGGTGCCTTCGTGCGCCGCGGCCGTCTTGGTCGATCCATCGCCGACCCAGGTGAGCGCCAAACGGGGCTCGCGCCTGATCTTGAAGCTCAGCGCCAGCCCCGCGATGACCGGCACCATGTCGCCGACGTGCGAGATCGGTTGGAGGACTCCATGAGCGAACGATCCCACGTGCAGATCGCGCCCGGCGCTCGGCGAGTCCGCGGTGGCGAGATAGGCCCGCAGCATGTCGGCGATCGGCATGCCCATCTCGCAGCACGCCGCGGCGTTACGGATCATCGGCGCCACGATATCCTTGCCGCGCTCGAGCGCCTGCACCGGCCCCACGGTGGTCGCCTCTTCGCCGGTGCCGAGCCACGCTTTGGAGATGACGCCGGTGCGGACCCAGCGCTTCAGCTCGACGTCGTGCAATCGGGCGCGCAGCAGGCCGCGGTACAGCTCGACCTTGGCGTCGCGGGACAGCGCGCTCACGATCGCGGCACGCTCGGGATTCGCTTCGATGGTGGAGCGGAAGGCCCGCACGAGGGCGGGATCCGGTTTCCAGTCGACGTACTCCGGTGGGTCGAACGCGGGGAACCGCTTCACGGCACTCCGGCGACGCTCCGGCCGAGGACCTGCCCGTCCCGCTTGAACGTCCTGCCGTCTTTCATCACGAAGTCGACGCGCTGGAGGACTGTGATGTTCTGGAGCGGATCGCCCCGGACCGCGACGATGTCGGCGCGCTTGCCGACCGCGAGGGTGCCGACGTCGCGCTCCAGGCCGAGCAGCGTGGCACCATTCGACGTCCCGGCGACGATCGCCTGCATCGGCGTCATGCCCCAGCGAACCATCAGCTCGAACTCGCGCGCGTTCGTGCCGTGCCTCATCACGCCCGCATCGGTGCCGAGCGCGATCTTCACGCCGCCATCGAGCGCCAGCTTGAACGAATTGTGCATCCGCGGCGCGATCGCAAGCGCCTTGGCGGCGATGGGTGGTGGGAGACGCCCAGCGGTTGCCAGGGACTCGACTGTGAATCCCGCGAGCAGGGTGGGCACGAGCCAGGTACCCTTCTGCTTCATCAGCGCGACGGCTTCGGCGTCCAGGATCGACCCGTGCTCGATCGACGTCACGCCGGCCCGCACGGCCGCCTTGATCCCAGCGGTGCCGTGCGCATGGGCCGCGACGCGGCGGTCGAGCTGAGTCGCCGTTTCGACGATCGCGCGCATCTCTTCCTCTGTGTACTGCTGCACGCCGGCGGAATCGGTGAGCGACAGCACGCCGCCCGTCGCGCAGATCTTGATGACGTCGGCGCCGTATTTGACCGCGTAGCGCACCGCGTTGCGGACCGCTTCGACGCCATCGGCCACGCCGACCTCGACGCCGCCTTCACGGCCGAGCGCGTACGGCTGCAGGCCATTCGTCTCGTCGCAGTGCCCGCCGCGAATGCCGAAGGAGATTCCCGCGGCGACGATGCGCGGACCCGGAATCCAGCCCGCGTTGATCGCATTCCGCAGCGCGACGTCGCCGAACTCGGCGCTGCCGACGACGCGGACGCTCGTGAATCCCGCCTCCAGCGTCTGCTGCGCGTGCGCCGCGCCCAGCAGCGCGATTTGACTCGGCAGCTCCGTGAGCCCGGCGTGCTGCCAGTCGCCGTCGCCGATCGTGTGCGAGGCGAGGTGCACGTGGGCGTCGATGAACCCCGGCAGCACCGTCAGTCCCGACAAGTCGATGACGGTCGCGCCGGCCGGCACCTGCACGGTCGGCCCGACGGCGGTGATGCGATCGCCTTGCACCAGAATCACCGCGTTCTTCAGCGGCGCCGCGCCGGTGCCGTCGATCAACGTACCCGCCCGAATGGCCGTGACCGGCCCCTGCTGCAAGGCCAGCAACGCCAGCAGCGCGATCAAGAGAACTTCTCCTTCAGCTTGCCCAGGAACCCGCTGCCCGATGAGGGGGCAGACCCCGTGAGCGCCTCGGCGAGCTCGATCGCCGTCGTGAAGCGGTCGTCCGGATTCGTTTGCAGCGCCTTGGTGAGCGCCTTTTCGACTGCGTCGGGGACGTCGGAGCGCAGCGTCCGGATCGGGACGGGCTGGCTGCGGAGCCGTGCGATCATCATCTCCTGCGCGTTGCGGCCCTGGAACGGCAGCTTGCCGGTGAACATCTCGAACGCCACGATGCCGAGCGCGTAGATGTCGCTGCGCGCGTCGAGCGGCTTGCCGCGGATCTGCTCGGGGCTCATGAACTCCGGCGTGCCGAGGATGATCCCGGTCGCGGTCAGCTTGGCGATCGCCGGATCGGCGCGCCGCTCCTTGGCCAGCCCGAAATCCATCACGACGGCGCGCTCGGCGCCGCCGTCGTCGTCCGACACGAGCATGACGTTTTCGGGTTTCAAGTCGCGGTGAATGATCTGCAGCTCGTGCGCATGGTGCAGGCCCGCGCACATCTGCTTCAGCAGCGTCACGCCGAGGGCGATGTCCATCGGCCCGCCGCGCACCTCCCGATCGGAGAGCAGCTCGCCTTTGAGGAAGGGCATGATCAGATAGATCAGTCCGTCTTCCGACTCGCCGAGGCGCAGGATGCGGCAGACGTTGGGGTGATCCAGCCGCATCGCCAGGCCCGCCTCGCGCCGCAGGCGCTCGACCGAGCTCTTATCCGACGCGAGGCGAGGCGACAGCACCTTGATCGCGACCGTTTCGCCCGACGAGATCTCTTTCGCGAGATAGACGTAGGACATCCCGCCTTCGCCCAGCTTTTTCATGACCTGATACCGGGCGTCCAGGATTTGATTCGACAGGCTGGAGGCGCGGTCCAAGCCGGCTTTCCCGGGCGGCAGCGGCGTGCGCACGCCCGTCCCGCTGCCTGACGGCGGCGGCGCCGCCGGCTTTCTGGCTTGGATTTCCACGAGCATGCTGCCGTCTTTGGGGCAGAAGCGTGCGCCCGTGTCGGTATACACGGATCCGCACTTGGGGCAGCGCCGCTCGCTCATTGCCGGACCAAGTTGCGTCCTTCGTTCTTGGCGCGATAGAGGGCCTGATCGGCGAGCGACACAAAGCTGTCCGCGCTGTGCACGCGATCGTCGGGAAACGATGCGAGTCCGATGCTGATCGTCACGCGCACCGGATCGTCGCCGGGATCGGCGAAGTCGCGATTCTGTACGCGGAAGCGGACGCGTTCGGCGAAGATCGCCGCGCCCTGCGTCGTCGTCTCCGGCATCACGACGACGAACTCTTCGCCCCCGTAGCGAGCCACCAGATCCACCGACCGTGCTTCGCGTCGCAGCAGATCGCCGACCTGGCGCAGCACGGAGTCGCCCGCGATATGGCCGCGGGTGTCATTGATCGATTTGAAACGGTCGAGATCCGCGAGCATGATCGTCAACGCCAGATTGTACCGCCGGGCGCGATCGAGCTCCCCCGCCAGCGCTTCCGCCAGCGCGCGGCGGTTCATGCAGCCCGTGAGCGCATCGGTCGACGCGAGCTTCTCGAGCCGCTGTTTGTCCGACACGGCGCTTTCGAAGTCGTATGCCTTTTCGATCGCCGACACGGCGGTCTTGATGACGGTTTCCGCGAACTGCGCATCCGCGCGGGTGAGCGGCGGATCGTCCCCGGTCGTGCGCAGGAAGAAGACGCCGATCTGCTGCTCCTTCATCCAGAACGGCAGCGCCACCGCCGAGCGCGTCGGCACCTTGATCGCTTCGCGCTCCCAGCGGCGGCGCTCTTCCTCGTAGAGCGCGTCGGTCGCGACGTCCTCGACCAGCACCAGGCGGCCCGTCGAGACGGCTTTGCGAATCTCGGGGTAGCGGGCCAGCTCGATCTGGAGATTGCGCAGCATCGGGTTCTCATACGCCGCGACGACGATGCCCTGCTGATCTCCCGGTTTGGCGAGCACCATCGAGCACTTGGAGATGTTGAGCGCCCGGGCCACGCGCCGGGCGAGGATGTGGTACATCTCGTCCGGTTTGAGGGAGTCGGTGACTTCGTGGAGAATGTCCACCATCGCCGCCCGGCTGCGCGCTTCCTCCCGGGCTTGGGCGAGCGCGCGGCCGACGCGGATGTGCGCCTCGACGCGCGCGAGCAGCTCCCGCACGCGGAACGGTTTGGAGATGAAATCGGCGGCCCCGAGTCCCAAGGCGCGAACCGTGGCTTCTTCGGGCGGCATGGACGACACCATCAGCACCGGCAGGTCGCGGTAGCGCTCATCCTGTTTGAGGCGCTCGAGCAGCTGCAGGCCGTCCACCTTGGGCATCATGATGTCGAGCAGGAGGAGCGCGGGCTTGATCTCCTCGAGCTTGGCGAACAGCCCGTCGCCTCCCGGGCAGACCGCCACCTCGTACCCGTTCTCCTTCAGGATCCAGGTCAGGGTCTGGACCAATGACGCGTCGTCGTCAGCGACCAGGACTCGCGTGGGACCAGGCATCAATCCGTTGCCTCGAGAAGCGAGCGATCGACATTGCCGCCGCTGACCACGAGCACCGTGGTGCGGGCGCGGGGCACCGCGCCGGCGAGCAGCGCGGCCGTCGTTGCCGCCCCCGACGGCTCGACCGCGAGCCGGCAGGTGCGCCATAGAAACTGCACGGCGGCGCGGATACTGTCATCCTCCACCAGCACCACACCGCGAATCCGTCCGCGCTCACGCGTCAGCTCCGCGAATGGAATGTCGCCGACGTTGAGCGTGATCAGTCCGTCCGCGATGCTGCCGGTGCGCTCGAGGCGAACGACTTTCCCGGCCGCGAGCGAGTGATGCAGCTTGGGTGCGCCCGCCGGCTCCACGCCCCACACGACCGCTCGGCTGCCCGCGGCCGCGAGTCCAGTCACGACGCCCGAAATCAGGCCGCCGCCGCCCACGGGCACGACGACGGTCTCGACCTCAGGCAGCTGCTCGACGATTTCGAGCGCCACGGTCGCCTGCCCGGCGACGATGTCGGGGTGATCGAATGGCGGCACGATCGCGAGGTGCTCGCGCCGCGCGATCGCTTCCGCCTGGATGCGCCGGTCCTCGGATGTGCGGCCCGCGAACACGACCTCGCCGCCCCATTTCTTGACGCCTTCGACCTTTACCGCCGGTGCCGTTTCGGGCATCGTGACGACGGCACGCACGCCGAATTGCTTGGCGGCGTACGCGACCGCCTGGCCGTGGTTGCCGGACGAGTAGGTGATCACGCCGCGCTTGCGCGCGGTCTCGGGGAGCTTGCGAATCGCGTTGTACGCGCCTCGGATCTTGAAAGCGCCGATGGGCTGCTCGTTCTCGAGCTTGAGGTGAGCACCCAGCTCCTCGACATAGAGGAGCGGAGTGCGGCGTGCGACCCCCCGCAGACCCTCTGCGGCTTCTTTGATGTCCTGGGAAGTGACCACGCTACTTCTTAGGCTTCGGGGCTCGGGACTTGGGCTTGGCCTTGGACTTGGACTTGGGCGCAGGAGCCGGCGTCTCGTCGTCGTCGCCCTCCGCGACGTCGTCGTCCTCATCCTCCTTCACCACGCGCGCCACATCCACGACGAGGTCGCCGGGCGTCAGATTCATGACCTTCACGCCCTGCGTGTTGCGGCCGGAGATCCGGATGCCCTCGACCGGGACGCGGATCATGATCCCCTTCTTGGTGATCATCATCAGCTCGTCATCCGGCAGGACCTCTTTGAGGGCCACGATGTCGCCGGTCTTGTCGCTGCGCTTCAGGGTGATGATGCCGCGGCCGCCGCGGTGCTGGACGCGGTATTCGTCGAGCTCGGAGCGCTTCCCCATGCCCCGCTCGGTCACGGTCAGCAGCGTGGACTTGCGGCGCACCACGACCATGTCGATGACGTGGTCCTTCTTGTCGAGCTCGATCCCCTTCACACCAGTGGCCGTCCGGCCCATGTCGCGCACGTCCTTTTCATGGAACCGGATGCTCATGCCGTGCGCGGTCGCCAGCACGATGTCGTTCTTGCCGTCCGTGACCTGCACGTCGATCAGCTCGTCGCCCTTCTCGATGTTGATCGCGCGGATGCCGACCGAGCGCGGATTGCCGAATTCCGAGAGCACCGTCTTCTTGACGACGCCGTCCTTGGTGGCGAACAGCAGGAATTGATCCTCCGAGAACTCGCGCACCGGGACGAGCGCCGCGACCTTCTCGTCGGGCTTCATCGCGACGCAGCTGAGAATCGGCTTGCCGCGCGCGGCGCGCGCCGCCTGTGGGATCTCGTGCACCTTCAGCCAGTAGCACTGGCCCTGTTCGGTGAAGAACATGACGTAGTCGTGCGTCGAGGCGATGAAGAGATGCTCGACCCAGTCGTCTTCCTTGGCGTGGGCGCCGATCACGCCCTTGCCGCCGCGCCGCTGCCGCCGGTAGGCGGTCGTGGGGAGGCGCTTGATGTAGCCCGCGTGCGAGACCGTGATCACCATGTCCTCTTCCGCGATCAGGTCTTCGATCGAGAATTCGCCCTGGTCGGCGACGATCTCCGTGCGCCGCTCGTCGCCAAAGCCGTGTGCCAGCTCCGTCAGCTCTTCCTTTAGGATTTTCATGCGCCGCGGCTTGGAGGCGAGAATCTCCTTGCACTCCTTGATGAACTTGCGGACGTCTTTCAGCTCCTCCTCGAGCTTTGTGATCTCGAGGGCCGTGAGCCGGGCGAGCCGCATGTTGAGGATTTCGGCCGACTGCTTCTCGGAGAGCTTGAAGCGCTTGCGCAGCGCTGCGTCCGCGCTCGGCGTGTCCTTGGATTTCTTGATGATGCGGATCACTTCGTCGATGTTGTCGACGGCGATCACTTCGTCGATGTTGTCGACGGCGATCTTCAGGCCTTCGAGGATGTGCTCGCGGTCCTGCGCGCGCTGCAGCTCGAACTCGGTGCGCCGCGTGATGACGGTGTGGCGGTGCTCGATGAAGAGCTGCAGCAGCTCGACGAGGGTGAGCTCCCTGGGCGTGCCGTCCACCAGCGCCAGCATGATGGCGCCGAACGTCTGCTGCATCTGGGTGTGCTTGTAAAGCTGATTCAGCACGACCATCGGGATGACGTCGCGCTTCAGCTCGATGACGAGCCGGATCCCTTCCTTGTCCGATTCGTTGCGAACGTCGCTGATCCCTTCGAGCTTCTTCGCGAGCACCAGATCGCGGATCTGTTCGTGCACGCGCTCGGGGCTCACCTGATAGGGGAACTCGGTCACCACGATCTGCTGCTTGCCGGTCGATTCCTTCTCTTCCGCGATCGCGCGGGCGCGGATCACGATGCGCCCGCGACCCTTCTCGTAGCATTCCTTGATCCCTTCGCGACCGTAGATGATCGCCCCGGTCGGGAAATCGGGCCCCTTGATGAACTTTCGAATGTCCCTGATCGTGGCGTTGGGGTGGTCCACCAGATGCACGACCGCCTGCACGACTTCGCTCAGGTTGTGCGGCGGGATATTGGTCGTCATGCCGACCGCGATGCCGGCCGAACCGTTCACCAGCAGATTGGGCAGACGGCCGGGTAGCACCGTCGGCTCCTGCAGCCGGTCGTCGAAGTTGGGGACGAACGCGACGGTGTTCTTGTCGATGTCCTCCAGCATCGTCATCGCGACGCGGGTCAGCCGCGCTTCGGTGTAGCGATACGCGGCGGCCGAGTCGCCGTCGACCGAGCCGAAGTTCCCCTGCCCGTCGATCAGCGGATAGCGCAGCGAAAAGTCCTGCACCATCCGGACGAGCGAGTCGTAGACCGCGATGTCGCCGTGCGGGTGGTACTTGCCGAGCACGTCGCCGACCACGGTGGCGGCTTTCTTGTAGGGGCGGCCGGGAACCAGGCCCAGCTCGTGCATCGCGTAGAGGATGCGCCGATGCACCGGCTTCAGGCCGTCGCGCACATCGGGCAGCGCGCGCTGCACGATGACGCTCATCGAATAATCGAGGAACGACTCCTTTAATTCGTCTTCGATGAGGCGCGGAAGAATACGCTCGCGGACGTTAGGACCTGTCATTTCGATCTTTGTGGAGGTGAGGTAAGATGATAAAAATTAACTACTTAGATAGTGAAAGACAACTGCACGGACATGCAAAAACTAGGTGCACAGACGCACCGCGGGCAACGGTTTACGGGTCTCCGGACGAGACTTCCACCACCACTTTCCCGAGTTGCTGACCGTGCGCCAATCGCTCGTACGCCTCCCTCACGCGATCCATCGGAAAGACGCGATCCACGATCGGTCGCAGCTCTCCCTTCCCTAACCGCCTCACGATTTCCGCGTACTCGGCCGCGTTGCCCATCGTCGAGCCGAGGATGCTCCAGTGATGCCAGAATAATCGCCGCAGATCGAGACTCACCTGCGGCCCGGACGTCGCACCACAAGTCACCAGTCTTCCCCCGCGTCTGAGACAGCGCAGCGAGTTGTCCCAGGTCGCCTCGCCGACGTTCTCTAGCACGACGTCCACACCGCGCTTGTTGGTGAGGGCTCGCACTTCGGTGGCTACCTGCTGGGTGCGGTGATTCAGCGTCACATCGGCGCCGAGCTGCTTGGCGGCGGCGAGCTTGGCGTCGTCCGACGACGTCACGATCACCCGCGCGCCGACGAGCTTGGCGACGCGCATCGCGGTCAAGGAGACTCCCCCGCCGATTCCCCAGATGAGCGCCGTCTCTCCAGCCTGGAGCTGTGCCCGCGTCACGACCATCCGCCAGGCTGTCAGCGTCACGAGCGAGAACGCGGCCGCCTCCGCCCAGGTGAGCGCCGGTGACAGACTCGGTCCGCGCACCACGTTCTGCACGGGAACCGTCACCAGCTCGGCCATCGTCCCCGGGAGATGCTCGCCCAACAACCGGTAGTTGACGCACAGCGAGTGCTCGCCCGCACGGCAGAACTCGCAGGAGTAATCGGAGATGCCCGGATTGATGAGTACGCGATCGCCGGGCTCCACGGCCGTGACGCCGGGGCCGACCGTCTCAACGACACCGGCGCCGTCCGCGCCGACGATGTGGGGGAATTCTCTCGCTCCTCCGGGGAGTCCTTCCAGAACGAACAGGTCGAGATGATTCAACGCCGCTGCACGAATTGCGACGCGCACTTCTCCCGCCCGCGGAGCGGGTGCGTCAGGAACGTCGCTGATTTGGATGTTCTCGAGACCGCCCGTGCCGGTCAGAGCCACTGCCCGCATATCGCGCCCGAGCCCCGAGTCCCTAGCCCCCAGCCCCTGGCTACGGCCGGAATGTCGGCGTGATCATTTGCTCCGTGCCCGTGGTGGGCAGGGGAACCGGGGTCGCTGAGCTCACGGGCTGGATGTACACGCGATACGTGGGATTGCGGCGGTTCTGCGGCTCCGCGTTGACCACCAGCGCCACGAGATCCCCGGCGGGCGAAACGGCGAACGACGCGATCGCGAGATCGGTGCCCGTGATCGCGGTCGTCGCGCCGGTCGCGAGATCGGCACGCATCACCTGCTGCACCGTGCGATTCCCCTCGCGCCGCTCGACGAGGTACGCCAGCGTGCCGTCGCGGAGGTAGTGCGGGTCCGATTCGCGTTGCTGTGGCGAGCGCGTGAACTGCCGCTGATTGGAGCCATCCCGCGCCATCAGCCAGATGTCGGCGTCCTTGTTGCGTTGCGACACGTACGCGATCGTCTGACCGTCCGGCGACACGGTCGGCGAAGAGTTCACCGAGTCGCGCGTGAGCTGCGTAAGCGCCGTGCCATCGACATTCACGACCCAGATCTGCTGCTTCCCGGCGGTCCGCGCCGAGTGGAAGACCACCGACTGGCCGTCAGGCGTGAACGCGGGACGGCCATCGGACTGCGGATCGTTCGTGATGCGCACCGCGCCGGTGCCGTCCGCATTCATGACGTAGATCTCGGCGTTGCCATCGCGCAGCGAGACAAAGGCGATGCGCGAGCCGTCCGGGGAAAACGCGGGATCGCTGGCCGATGTCGTGTCGGGCGTGAGCTTGGTGAGCTGCGCGAGGTTGGAACGCTCGACGGCATACAGCTGGAACTTGCCCGGGGTGTTCGGGAAGGCGCGCGAGCTGGCCACCACGATTTCGCCCACGACGTAAATGTCCGCCGTCGCCGTCTTGCCACCGGCACCTGTCGCGGTGACGCGCGCGTGGCCGTAGCCCGCGCCGGACACCGTGCCGTCTTCACCCACGGCGGCGACCTGCGGGTTCTCGCTGGTCCACGTGAGGTTGGAGGCGGGTCCCAGCACATTCCCCTGATCGTCGGCGTAATTGGCGCGCAAGCTGTGCCGCTGATTGAGACCAATCCCCACGCGCGGCTGCGTGAACTTCACCGCGCCCGCGATGACGCTGACATTCCAGCTAACCGCGAGACCGGTGCCAGGCCCGCGGGCTGTCAGCTGCGTCTTCCCCACCGCGCGTCCCGTCAGCAGTCCGGTCTGTACGTCGAAGCTCGCTACGCCGGGGTCCGCGACGCTCCAGCGCACCGGCGCCTCCGGCACGGGGACGTTCTCGGCCGTCAGCGCCTGCGCCTCGAACTTCGCGGTGCCGGTCAGCGGCACCTGGACCTCCTCGGCAAGTCGGGGACGCACCGAGAGCTTCGCCACGACCTGATGGACCGACACGTCGATGCTCTTGCTCTGCAGCAACCCCGCGACGGTCAGAATCGCCTTGCCCGGCCCGGTAGCGGTGACGACACCCGCGAGGCTGACGCGGGCGACGCTCTGATCACTCGACGCCCACTGCAGCACGAGGGGATTGACCGTGCGGTTGTTCTGGCTCGCCACCATGACATGCAGCGTGTCCACTTCTCCGGGCGAGAGCAGCAACGGGGAGCCTTCGCGCACGGTGAACTCCGCCTGCTGGACGACGACCGGCGCGGTCGCGGTCAGCCCACCGGCTACGGTCGCCTGAATCGTGCCCTGTCCGGGTGCGAGCGCGACGATGTTGCCGCTCTGATCGACGCTCGCCACGTCCGGCCGCAGCGAGGTCCAGGTGACGACGACAGGCGCCGCCGGGGAGCCGTCCTCCCGCAGGGCGCGCGGCGAAATGCGCGAGTTTTCCGACGGCAGGAGGTAGACGACCCCCGGCTCGAGCCGCAGTGCCGCGGCCGGTCCACTGCCCGCCGGCTGCCCGGCATACAGGTCATGACCGGGGGGGGCAGCCGGAGGGGGAGCGGGTGGCGGCTGCGCCGACCCGCCTCCTGTCACCTGCACTGCGGCCTGGCCGCGGCGCGCGCCCACGCGGGCCTCGATAATCGCCACGCCGTTGGCGACCCCGGTAACGGTGCCGCTGTTGTCCACCTTCGCGACGTTCAGGTTGTTGGACGACCAGATGATGCGCACCGTCGGGATCACATTGCCGATGCGATCGAACGCCGTGGCGAGCAAACCACTGCGTTCCCCGACGCGAATCGTCACCGTAGGAGGAGCTACCTGGACGTCAGCGACGTTCTGCGCTGCTGCTGCGCCCGGAACGACACAGCCAAGTGCGACGATGAGTCCGCGTCTATTCATGGCTCGCGAATGTGTGTCCAGCTAAATGCCGTTGTCAAGCCAACTTGTCACAACGGACCGCAACTGGGGCGACCCAAAGCGCGGTAGTCCGTGTCACTTGCGAGGTCAAAATCCCGGGGTAAGCTATAGGCCACCGACGACGCCCCTGCACCTTCCCAGCATAGGAGAAGATCCGATGCTTGAGCAAACGGAGTTCACGGAGAGCAGTTGGCCTGGACCGGGGTTCATGGAACCGATGTTCCCGTCGGCGCCCGCGCCTGCGCCGACCCCATCGTCGATGCCGATGGAAGAGTCGCGCCCCTCTTCCAAACCGAAGGCCAAGAAGAAAAAGAAGGCCGTCAAGAAGAAGGCGCGGCCGAAGGCACGGAAGAAGACGGCAAAGAAGAAGAAAAAGGCAGCCAAGAAGAAACGCCGCCGCTAACAGAACTCGCTACGACACCCGCGGGAGCGTCTCGACGAGACGCTCCCGCGGCCACGTTAGGAGGCAAATCGTGCGCTGTGCGCCGTACGCCGTACTCGTGGCACTGGTCGCGTGCCGGGCCCCCGCCATACCGCTTGGCGATCCACCGAAAGAAATCGCCGCGATGCTGCAACGCTCCGCGGCCGATTGGAATCGCGGCGATCTCGCCGGCTTCATGAGCGACTACGCGAAGGATTCGCTCACCGGCTACATGTCGGGCGGCCATGTCCAGTACGGATGGCAAGCGTTGTACGATCGCTATCAAGCGAACTACTTCGCGCCCGGAAAATCACGCGACTCACTCTCCTTCGACGAGCTCCGCGTGCGCGTCCTGACCCCCGACTTCGCCTATGCGACCGCACGGTTCAAGCTGTCGAGGCGCGATTCGGTCGTGGCGAGCGGACCGTTCACCCTGATCCTGCAGCGTCAGGGTGATCGTTGGAGAATCTTGCACGATCATACGTCCGCGGATCCCAAGTGAGAGCGGTGCTGTGGCTGCTCCTGCTGCTCGCCGGCTGCAGCAAGCTCCTGCCACCGAAGGATCGCGTCATCGCACTCGAGGGCGCGACGCTGATCGATGGTGCGGGCGGCGCGCCGAAGCCCGACGCGCTCATCATCATCCGCAACGGTCATATCGAAGCGATCGCGCGCATCAACCAGATCCCGATTCCCAGGAACGCCGAGCGCATCAGTCTCGTCGGGAAGACGGTGATTCCGGGGTTGATCGACGCGCATGCGCACGTGGAACGGTGGGCGACCGGACGCTACGTCGCCTGGGGCGTGACGACCGTGCGGGATTTGCACGGCGGCAGCGACACGGTGCTCGCGTTGCGAAACGATTTGAACCTGGGATCGATTGTGGGACCGCGCATGTTCACCGCCGGCGCGATGATCGACGGCGTGCCGCCCACATACGCCAACGCCACAGGGATTCTGACCCCCGACCAGGCACGCCGCGCCGTCGATCAACATGCCCTGGCCGGCGTCGACTATCTCAAGATCTACACGAAAGTCACGCCGGCGCTGCTCCGGCCGCTGCTCGACGAGGCGGAGAAGCTGCGCCTGCCGGTCGCCGCGCATCTCGGCAAGACGGACGCGCTGACCGCGGCGCGGGCGGGCGTCATCTCGATCGAGCACATGGCCGGCGTCGTCCAGGCGGCGACCGGCGATCCGTCGTACCCGACGGCGCACAACAGCTTCCTCGCGGGATGGACGGCGGAGGAAAAAGGCTGGGCAGGTCTCGACTCCGGCGCCGTCGCGCGCACGGCACACGCCCTCGCGCAGACCAAGGTGACGATCGTCCCCACGTTGGTCGTGCACGATATGCTGTCGCGTCTCGACAACCCGATTCTGCTGATGCGTCCCGGCATGGAGGACGTGCCCGAGAACGCGCAGAGCGTCCGCAGCGTGCCGAGTCTGTTGCGTCGCACCGGATGGCGCGCGGGCGATTTCGCCGCGTTCCGCCGCTCGCGCCGCCGCCAGGATCAGTTCGTGCGCGAGTACAAACGCGCCGGCGGGCCGATTGCCGCCGGCTCCGACGCCGCGAATCAGCTCCTCATTCCCGGCTACTCCTTGCACGAAGAGATGGCGCTGCTCGTCGCGGCCGGCCTCACGCCGCTCGAGGCAATCACTGCCGCCACACGCCGCGGCGCGCAGCTGCTGCAGGCCGACTCGCTCGGCATGTTGGCGCCTGGCAAGGTCGCAGACCTCGTCGTGCTCAACGGCAACCCCGCCGGCAACATTCTCACCACACGCAACATCGCGATGGTCATCATCCGCGGCCGGGTCATCCGGCCGGATTCCCTGAGAGCCACATGGAAATGAAAAAAACGCGATCGGCCATCAGCCGTCTGCTCTTCCTCTTATTGCTCACCGGCTGCGGGAGGGGAACGCCCGCCAGCCGTGCGGACGGTCCTTACGACCTGATCCTCAAGGGCGGATGGATCGTCGACGGCAGCGGCAACCCGCGTTACGCCGGTGATGTTGCCGTCAGCGGCGACCGGATCGCCGCGGTGGGATTTCTGACTGGCGCACAGGCGCGTGACACGATCGACGTGACGGGTCTCGTGGTCGCTCCCGGATTCATCGACATGATGGGTCAGTCGGAGATCAACGCGCTGATCGACAACCGCGTGTTCTCGAAGGTGACGCAAGGCATCACGACAGAAGTCACCGGTGAGGGCGGCTCGGTCGCGCCGCTCACCGACCGCCTGGTGCAAGACGATTCCGACGCGATGAAGAAGTGGCACTATCGGGAAGACTGGCGTGACCTGAACGGCTACTTCGCCCAGCTCGAGCGGCAGGGAGTGGCGCTGAACATCGCCACGTTCGTTGGCGCCACGCAGGTCCGGCTCGCAGTGGTGGGCAAAGAGAATCGCGCCCCAACCGCGGCGGAGCTCGCTCATATGACCGCCATCGTCGACACGCTCATGGAGCAGGGCGCGCTGGGCGTCTGGACCGCGCTCGAGTACGCGCCGGCGAGCTACTCGAAGACCGACGAGCTGATCGCGCTCGCGCGCGCGGCGAGCAGGCACGGCGGGATTTATGCGTCCCACATGCGCGATGAAGGCGAGCACATCGACGCCGCCTTGAATGAAGTGTTCCAGATCGCGAAAGCAGCGGACATCCCGGCCGAGGTCTCGCATCTCAAGCTGTCGGGACGCAGGAGCTGGGGGCAGATGCCGCGCGTGCTCGCAAAAATCGACTCCGCGCGTGCCGCGGGCCTCGACGTGACCGCGGATCAGTATCCCTACATTCGCGCCGCGACTTCGCTGGACGCGTCGATTCCCACATGGGCTGAAAGCGGTGGCTGGGATTCGCTGCTGATCCGGTTGCGCGACCCGGCAACGCGCGCACGGCTCCGCGCGGAGATTCTCAGCCCGCAGACCGAAAGCTTCTTCGCCGCCGCCGGCGGGGGCACTGGGGTCCTGATCACCGGGACGTTCCAGGATTCGTTGCGGTACATGCAGGGCAAGACGGTCGCGGAGATCGCGGCGATGCACCACCGGGATCTCGTCGAGACGATTTTCGATATCGTCCTCGCCGAACAGGGCCATCGCACCGACGCCGTGTACGCCATTATGCAGGAGCCAGACGTGCAGGCCGGGATGAAACAGTGGTGGATGGCGGTGAACACCGATTTCGGCGGCGTCGCGCCGGACGGTCCGCTCGGCACGCAGTCAGCACATCCGCGCACCTACGGCAGCTTCCCCCGGATCCTCGGCCGCTACTCACGCGATCTCAAGCTGTTCCCGCTGGAGTTCGCGGTGCGCAAGATGACGTCGCTCGCCGCGCAGCGCGTCGGTCTCGCCGATCGCGGCCTCGTGAGGCCCGGCATGTTCGCCGATATCACCGTCTTCAATCCTGCGACCGTGATCGATCGCGCCACGTTCGAGCAGCCGCATCAGACCTCGGTCGGGATTGAGTACGTGTTCGTGAATGGACAGATGGTGTTGAAGCAGGGGCAGATGACGAGCGCACGTCCGGGCCGTGGCCTCAGGGGTGCGGGATACCGCGGGTCTCACTAGGGTGACGCTTGGCCGGCTCGTTATCGCGTGGATGGTCGTGGCAGCCTGGTTCGAGATTGCGACCTTCGCCACGGTCTCTTTCATGGTCAGGCTCGCGAGCTCGCAGGACGCCGTCGGCTACATTGGGCACATCTCGCAGTACGTGAAGCGGCGTCTGGTGGAAGCGGCGATCGTCACGCTGATCGCGTCGCTCTGGTTCGATTCACTGGGGAGTGGTGAGTGGTGGGCGCTGTTTCTGCTGTTCGGAGTCCTGGTGTCCTCAGCGAAATGGTTTCCGCCTGCGCCGTTTGGCGTCGCCAAACGCGTGCGGTTCGCCGAGGCCGCCTGCGATGTCGCCCGGTATGTCGGCGCGGGAGCCCTGCTCGCCTGGCGTCTTTCGTAGCTATCTTCGCAGGACACATGACAACGATTCGACTGACTGCGCTGTCGCACGGCGCCGGCTGAGCCTGCAAGCTCGGCCCCGCCGAGTTGGCGCAGGTCTTGCGCCACGTGCCGACCCTCTCGGATCCACGCATCCTGGTCGATGCTTCGACGCGGGACGACGCCGCCGTGTACCAGTTGACGCCGGATCGCGCCATCGTCGCCACGGTGGATTTCTTCACGCCGATCGTTGATGACGCCTACGATTTCGGTCGCATCGCCGCCGCCAATGCGTTTTCCGACGTCTATGCGATGGGCGGGACGCCGTTGCTCGCGCTGAATCTGGTGGGGTGGCCGCGCGATACGTTGCCCTACGAGCTGCTGGGCGAGGTGCTGCGCGGCGGCGCCGACATCGCGAAAGAGGCGGGCGCCTTCGTGCTCGGCGGACATTCGGTCGACGATCCGGAGCCCAAGTACGGCATGGTCGCGATCGGCGAAGTGCATCCCCACCGCGTCGTCACGCTCGCGCGTGCGCGGGCCGGCGACGCCCTCGTGCTGACCAAACCGATCGGCACCGGCGTGCTCACGACCGCACTGAAGCGTGATCTCGCCACTGCAGCAGATCTCGCGGCGGCGGTAAAATCGATGGCCACGCTGAATGCCGGTGCCGCACGCGCGATGCGCGCGACCGGAGGCGGGGTGCATGCCGCGACCGATGTCACGGGGTTCGGCCTGCTCGGTCACTTGCACAACATGCTCATGGCGAGCGGCCTGGCCGCCGAGATCGATGCTGCGTCCGTGCCGCTATTTCCTCAGGCCACTGCTCTGGCCGAGCGCGGTGCCGTCCCCGGCGGCACCGAACGGAACCGCGACGCGCTGGCGCCCCACGTCACGTTCGCGGCTGCGGTCCCGGAACCGCTTCGCGTGCTCCTGTTCGATGCCCAGACGTCGGGTGGGCTGTTGATCGCGGTGGACCCCGATCGCGCGAGCGCGTTGCTCGCGACGCTGGAGCGCGAAGGCACGCCTGCCGCGGCGAAGATCGGTCGCCTCACGCGCGGCGCCGCGGGCGCGATCGCGGTGACCTGAGTGCGCGCACCACCTCCGCGGATTCCGGAATACCGCTCCCTCACGCCCGACGCGCTCGACGCACTCGAGCAGGCCGTCCGCGAGCGGCGCCGGGTAGCGCTGCGACGACGCGGCACCGAATATGTCGTGGTGGCGGAGCGCCTGGAGACGAGTGGACGCGACGACGTACTGGCGGGACGGCTCCCGATGACCGGTGAGGTCCTCACGTTCCGGTTGCGTGATCTGGAGAGTTTCGCGGTGCTCCCCTGAGCGCCGCCACCCGCCGTGTTCACACGCCTGCTTGTGGGTCTCGACGGCAGTCCCAACGCCGACGAAGCGCTGGAGCAAGCGGTCCAGATCGCCCTGCGGTTCAAAGCCAAGGTGGTGGTGGCACACGTGCGGGAAGGGCACGGCAAGGGCCGCCGCACCTCCGATGCGGGCGAGCTGCTGCAGCGGGCGCAGGAGCGCGTCGCCGATGCCGGGCTGGCGGTCGAGACGATTCTCGCGCACGGCGACCCGGACACCGAGCTGGCGATGCTCGCGCGCGACGTCGACACGGCGCTGGTGGGCCGGCGCGGCCGTTCGTCGCCGGCCGACGTGCTCGGCAAGACCGTCACGTCGCTGATACGCACGGCGGAACGGACGGTCATCGTGTGCGCCAGCAAGCCGTCGCCCATGAATTCCTGCGCGGTGGCGTACGATGGCCGCGAGACGGCGCAACGCGCCCTCGCGACCGTCGCGCGCTTCGCGAGCGTCACGCACAGCACGGTGCACGTGATTCACGCGACGGTCGATCCCACCATCGGTACCATGGTCGTCGGCGAGGCCGAAGCCATGCTGTCGCTGCAGGGCGTCGTGTTCGTCACCCATCTCGAGCCCGGCACGCCGGGCGCGGCGGTGGCACGCGTGATCGAGCGCACCAAGTGCGACGCCCTGTTTGCAGGCGCCCATGTCGGGTCGGGGCGGCGCAGCGACGTGACGGTTTCGCACGCCGAGGAGATCCTGCTGAACACCGATATTCCCGTGGTCATCCAGCCGTGACGACGCCGTTCGTGCTCGTGCATGCGGACGAAAGCTGCCTTGGCAACGATTCCACGAAGCCGAGCCGCGGCGGCAATGCGGCGTTGATCGAGGCACCGGCGGGAGACAGCGTCGCGCGCTGGGATTTCTACGAATGCTCGCCGCAAACGACGAACAACAAGATGGCGCTGGCGGGCGCCATCGCGGCGCTGGAATGGATTCGCCGCCAATGGCGTCATGCGCTGGTACACTTCGTCTCCGACTCCGAGTATCTGGTCAAAGGCATGAAGGAGTGGCGCCAGGATTGGAAGGCTCGTGGCTGGCGCCGCAAGACGGGCCCGCTCGAGAACGCCGACCTCTGGCAGAAGCTCGATCAGGTCGATGCCGCCCATACAGTGGAATGGCGTTGGGTCCGCGGCCACAATGAGCACGTCAAGAACGAGTATGCGAACGCCCTGGCGATCCGCGCCGCCGACGAGCAGCAACGCTCCAACGGCCTGATTCCCTCCGGCTTCGACACCTGGCTCGCGCAGCAGCGGGCGCGCAGCAAATACCTGGACTTCGATCCCGACAAGGAGCTGCATGAGCGCAGCAAGTAAAGACCACCTGGTGGCCGCCGATCAGTCGGTTCCGGCCGATCGGATACCGCTCTACGAGGTGTACATGCGTATGGCGGAAGAGCTGGCCAAGCGCTCGACGTGCGTGCGGCTGCAGGTGGGGACGGTCGTGACCGATCAACTCCTCGAGAACGTCCTCGCGATCGGGTACAACGGCAACGCGCGCGGCCTGCCCAACAAGTGCGACTCGGCGGTCCCGGGGAACTGCGGCTGCATCCATTCGGAGATGAATGCGCTGGTGAAGGCACCGGGCAACGTGCGCGACAAGGTCGTGTTCGTCAGCGCATCGCCGTGCGTCATGTGCGCCAAGTTGATCATCAACTCCGGCGTCACGCACGTGTTTTACCGCAAGGCGTACCGCGATCCCTCGGGCGTGGAAGTTCTGCAGCAGGGCGGAGTGGTGCCGGTCCTCTACGACCGCTGGATGAGCGCCTGGAGGAACGGCGCGTAGCTGATGGACGAACTCGACCGGCTCTTCGGCTTGCTCGTCGCGGCGCTCGCCCGGGAGACGCGCGTCGCGGTGCCCTTCCCCGCGTCCGATGTCTACGAACGCCTCGTCCCGTATCGCTCCAACCGGTCGCGGCTGAACGTCGCCACACATCAGGACTACGAGATGGCGGTGCTCAGGCTGCTGGCGGGAGAGCGCAACTACGTGCAGCTCGAGCCCGAGACCGTGCGAGAGGCGATGCGGCGCGAGATCGCGACCATCAATCCCGATCCTGCCTACTTTCGCACCTTTCCCGACGCGCAGGTGATGGTGAACGGCCGCGCCGCCGAGCGCGTGCTGCTGGCCGATCGCGCGTACGCGCCCGCGACGCCGGAAGATGCTGAAGAGGAGCTGCTGGACACCACGGGAGAGAATCCTGTTCCTGTGCCGTTGGTCTCCGCAAGCGCGTTTCGTGCGCCGGCACGACCGAAGGAGGACCTCTCGCCCAACCAATGCGAGTACTGCGGGGGTGTGCTGCCTGGCAACCGCGAGGCGCGCTTCTGCCCGCACTGCGGGCAGCCGCAGGAAGGGGAGCTCAAGTGTCCCGGCTGCGGCAGTCAGGTCGACGTCGGCTGGGCGTACTGTCTCTCTTGCGGGCGAGCGACAGGGTTTGAGTGAGCCATCGCGTCGCGGTCATCGCCGGGGATGGTATCGGGCCGGAAGTGATCGGGGCCGCCATTCCGATTCTCGATCGCGTCGCGGCCAAGCACGGGTTTTCGCTGGACTGGGAACACCTTCCGTATTCGGCCGATCATTTCCTCAAGACGAAAGAGACGCTGCCGGACGCCGGTTTTCGCCATCTGCGAGACGACGTCGACGCGATCTTCCTTGGCGCGCTGGGTGATCCGCGCGTTCCCGGCAACGAGCATGCCCGCGACATCCTCCTGGGCCTGCGATTCAAGCTCGACCTCTACGTCAACTTCCGGCCGGTGGAGCTGCTGCATCCCGACCTGACGCCCCTTCGCAACGCCGCTCCCATCGATTTCGTCATCTTCCGCGAGAATACCGAGGGCCAATACCTCGGCCGGGGCCGCTCGAGCGGCGATGAGCACATCGCGGAGGAGGTCAACACCGGCACAGGCGTGGAGCGGATCATCCGCGCCGCCTTCGAGTGGGCACGGTCCCATGGCAAGAAGCGCGTGACGATGAGCGATAAGTCCAACGCGATTCCCACGCACCAGGTGTGGCAGGATCGCTTCAAGACGATTGCGCGGGAATACCCGGAGCTCGCAGCGGAGCACAGGTACGTGGACGCCCTGGCGCTGGAAATGGTGCGTGAGCCACAGCGCCTGGAAGTGATCGTGACGAACAACCTGTACGGCGACATCTTATCCGATCTTGGCGCGGGGCTGGTGGGCGGGCTTGGGATCGCGGCGAGCGCCAACCTCCATCCCGGCAAGCGGAACGCCTTGTTCGAGCCGGTACATGGCTCGGCGCCCACCCTCGTGGGCAAAGGGGTAGCGAATCCGGTTGCAGCCGTATTGACGGGCGGCTTGATGTTCGAGCACCTGGGCCATCCTGCCGCCGCCGCCGAGGTCAAACGCGCTGTGCGGCAGCTTCTTTCGACCACGGTCCGGCCGCCAGATCTGGGGGGGGGCGCCGGCACCAAGGCAGTCGCAAAGGCGCTCAATGACCTGGTTTGAATCCCAGTTGACAGGATGGGCACTGATTGATTGAGTCCGGGTAGGAACTAATCCCACGGTCCTCGGAGAAGCTGGAGTATGCCGCCGCTCCCGCTGGCCAAGATTCTCAATGTCGCGCTGCCCCCGTTGTCGGGCGAAGCCCGCGCGGTCGTCGATGTGCTGGCCTGCAAGAACGGCCTGCTGCCTCCCGCTGGTGACGTCGCCACCTTCCTCGGACTCCGAACCCGCCATCAAGTAGCCCGGACGCTGCGTCGGGCGAGCTTGCCGCCCCTCGAGGAGCTGGCCGCGTGGACACGGCTGTTCTATTGGGTGCTTCAATCCGAGCAAACCGGGGCATCCCTGCTCGCTCTGGCCCGTCAGTCGCATGTCGAACCCGCCACTTGCTACCGCCTGGTCCGCCGTCTGACGGGGCAGAAGTGGTCGCGCGTCCGGCGCGGCGGCGTTGCCGGCGCGGTTCTGCGGTTTCGCACCGTCTGGAGAGACCCTGGGATGCACGAGCTGGCGCTGCAGCCATACCTGCTGGCCGCGGCCCGGCAAGGAACGAGCGGGGCAATCGCGGTGGGTAGCGGAGGCTCCGCCGCCCCTGCTGTGCGTGTCTCCCCCAACCCCCACAACGGTCATGTTGACCGGCCCGGCAGGCCCCGCGGCGTGCTCGCGACCCGGCTCGCGATTGGCGGCTATCCGTTCGACGTGGCGATTGGGCCGGATGGTGCTGCCTGGCTCACGCGCGTGCACGCGGCCGTGCTCGACCGCCTGCAGCTCCAACCGCTCGCGTCTACCGGCGTGATTCGCGTGGGCATCGCCCCCACGCGCGTCGTGCTCGCGCCGTCCGGCGAGCGCGCCTGGGTAACCAATCAATTCACCAAAGACGTCGCGGTCGTGGATCTCGCGTTGCGCCGCCGCACGGGCTCCATCGCGATGGAGGGTGATCCGCTCGGCGCGGCACTGTCGCCCGATGCGCGAACGCTCTACGTCACGACCAACCTCGATCGGCTGAGCGCGTGCGCACTGACCGACAACAGCGGGCGTATCCTTCGCTCGACCGCGCTCCCACAAGCATGCACCGAGTTGGCGATCCATCCCGCTGGCAACCGCGTGTATGCCCCGACCTGGAAGGCCGGCACGATCCTCGAGCTGGACGCGCGGAGCCTCTCGGTCATCCATCGCTATGAGGTGGGCGGCCAGCCGCTCGGCATCGCTGTCTCGTCAGACGGCCTGCGCCTCTACTGCGGCAACGAGCACGGCTGGATCGACCTGGTGCATTTGCCCACCGGGAAAATCGTAAGACGGACCTTTGAGACTCCGGTCGACGAAGTGGCGCTCACACCCGACCAGGCGATCGTGTACGCCAGCCTGCGTATGGCCGGGCGGATCACGATGGTGGACGCGCATTCGCTGGCTTGCGTCGGCACGCTCGAGACCGGTGGCTTTCCCCGCCATATCGCCTTCGACCGTCTCGGCAAGGTTGCGATCGTCGCCAATGAATCGGGGTGGGTCGACCTCGTGCGGTAGTTGATTGGCGCACGCGTAACGAGAAGGCGGCGGATGGGGAACAAGCCCATCCGCCGCTCGTGTTCTCGCGCCATGACCTACCGTCACATTCGGCGCAGGCCCATATTCCGCCCACTCATGATGGAGTTGCTCTCATGAAAACCCAGGGTGCCACCAGGGACGTCGTCTTCCTATCCGGCGTGCGGACAGGATTCGGGGCGTTCGGCGGCTCTTTGAAGGACTTATCGGCCATCGACTTGGGTGCCGTCGCCGCCCGTCACGCCATCCAGCGCTCGGGCGTCGCGCCGAGCGACTTCGGACACACCGTGTTCGGAAACGCCCTCCAGACCTCGGCCGACGCCATCTACTTGGCGCGGCATGTCGGATTGAAAGCCGGGCTCCCAATCGAGGCGCCGGCAGTCACCGTGAACCGGCTGTGCGGGTCCGGTTTCGAGGCGATCACGCAAGGCGCGCAATTGATCCTGCTCGGCGAGACCGAGGCGGTGCTGGCGGGGGGCGCGGAATCGATGAGCCAGGCGCCGCACGTCGTGCGCGGCGCGCGCTGGGGACTCAGGCTCGGGCCGGCACCGCTCGAGGATCTGCTCTGGGAGGCGCTAAAGGATCCGCAGTGCGGGCTCTCCATGGCGGAGACCGCAGAAAGCCTCGCGGAGAAGTACAAGCTCACGCGCAAGGAAGTGGACGAAGTGGCCGCCCTGTCCCAACAACGCGCGAAGCGCGCCTGGGACGCCTGCGCGTTTCAGGACGAAGTCATCCCCGTCACGGTGAAGGTGAAAGGAAAAGAAGTCGAGTTCCGTGCCGACGAGCATATGCGGCCGGATACGACGCTGGAGATCCTCAGCGGCTTGAAACCGTACTTCAAGAAGGACGGGTTGGTCACGGCCGGGAACGCCTCCGGCATTTCGGACGGCGGTGCGGCGACGGTGCTGGCGAGTGAGGAGTACGCCAAAGCGCACGGGTTGAAGCCGCTCGGCCGCCTCGTCGCGTGGGCCGTGGCCGGCGTGGAGCCCAAGCACATGGGCATCGGTCCGGCGCCCGCCGCGCGGAAGGCGCTCGACAAGGCAAAGATGAAACTCGAGCAGATGGATCTCGTCGAAGTGAACGAAGCGTTTGCGCCGCAGTACCTGGCGGTCGAGCGAGAGCTGGGGCTCGATCGCAGCCGGACCAACACCTGCGGCGGCGCGATCGCCATCGGACATCCGTTGGCAGCCACCGGGACGCGCATCACGATCCATCTGCTGCACACGCTGCGGCGCGAAAAGAAGCGGTTCGGGCTCGGCTCGGCGTGCATTGGCGGAGGTCAGGGGGCGGCGGTGATCGTCGAAGCCTTGTGACCGATATCCTGATCGGGGCGATCGGTGTGATCGCCCTCTATCTCTTTTCGGGTCTGCGCGTGCTGCGCGAATACGAGCGCGGCGTGTACTTCCTGCTCGGCCGTCTGCGGCCCACGAAGGGCCCTGGGCTGATCTTTCTTCCTCCGGTGCTGGCACGGATGCAGAAGGTGTCGCTGCGCGTAATGGCGATCGACGTCCCGCCCCAGGACGTGATCACGCGCGACAACATCTCCATCAAGGTGAATGCCGTCCTGTACATGCGCGTGAAGACGCCCGACAAGGCCGTCGTGGGAGTGGAGAACTACCTCTACGCCACGAGCCAGCTGGCGCAGACGACGTTGCGGTCGGTGCTGGGTGAGACGGAAATGGACGAGCTGCTGGCGAACCGCGACAAGATCAATGCGATCCTGCGCCAGACGATCGACACGCGCACGGAGGACTGGGGCATCGAGGTGTCGGCCGTCGAAGTGAAAGACGTCGATCTGCCGCCGGAGATGAAGCGGGCGATGGCCCGTCAGGCCGAGGCCGAGCGTGAGCGCCGGGCCAAGGTCATCAACGCCGAGGGCGAGCTGCAGGCGGCTGAGAAGCTGGCGCAGGCGGCGCACATCATCGGCGCCGAGCCGGCCGCGATTCAGCTCCGCTATCTGCAGACCGTCAACGAGATCGCGTCCGAGAACAACTCCACCACGATTTTCCCCATTCCGATCGACCTGTTCAAGGGATTCATGGAGCGGCTCGCGCCGGCCGCTCCTGCCCGGGCCCTCGCGGAAACGACCGGGGGCGAGCGCCTGCCGGCGCCACGCAATAAGGGGAAAGCCAAGGTCTGATGGCGGACCTCATCAGTCGTGACGCGCTGGAGCGCATCATCAAGCGCGCCGCCGAGCTGCAGGCGGGAGAACGCGACATCGGTGAAGGGCTCACCAACAACGAAGTCCTGGCGCTCGGCAAGGATGTCGGGATTCCCGATCGCTACCTCCGCCAGGCGATGCTGGAAGAGCAGACGCGCACCACACCCGAAGTGACGGTCGGAACGTGGGCGTGGCTTACGGGTCCGCGGTCGATCGTCGCACACCGGGTCGTACCTGGCGATCAGGCGTCGGTCGAGCGCGCCTTGAGCCGCTGGATGACCGACGAAGCGTTGTTGCAGCCCAAACGGCACTACCCCGATCGAACGTCGTGGGAGCCGAAAGCAGGAGCCTTCGCCTCGATTCAGCGAGCCCTGGCCGGCAAGCGCCGCTACTCGCTCGCACAGGCTGAAGAGATCACTGCGCAAGTAATCCAGCTCGAGCCGGGATTCTGCCTCGTGCGGCTCGAGGCGGACATCAGACAGCAGCGCACCAAACGCATTTCCGGCGGTACGGTGCTCGCGGTGCTCGGGTGGGGCATGACCGGCGCCACCGCACTCATTGCACCGCCGCTCGCACTCGCGCAGGTCCTCATGCTCGTCCCCGGCGTCGGCCTGACGATCGGCGGCGCCATGGTCGCCCGCACGTACCGGGGCGCGAACGAGCGCATGCAGATCGCCCTCGAGCAGGTGCTCGACCGGCTGGAGCGCGGCGATATTCGGTCGGCGGTCAACCAGGGCGCCCTGCCCGGCGCGCAGACGTTCGTTCGTATCGCCGAAGAAGTGCGCAAGGCGTTCGAGAATCCAAAGCCGAAACCACGAGGCTAGGAGCTGATGACCGATATCACCCGAGTCGGAGTGCTGGGGTGCGGGCTGATGGGGAGCGGGATCGCCCAGGTGGCCGCGAGTGCCGGCTACGACACGACCGTCCGCGACGTGTCCAAAGAGGTCCTCGATCGCGGCCGCGCCGGTATCGAGAAGTCGCTCGCGAAGTTCGTCGAAAAAGGCAAACTCCAGGCTGCTGACCGCGATGCGACGCTCAAACGGCTGACCTTCACGACCACCGTCGCGGATCTGAAGCAATCGGATATCGTCATCGAAGCGATCACCGAAGACCTGGGCCTGAAGAATGCGCTCTTCAAGGAGCTCGACGGCCTGTGTGGTCCGGGGACGATTTTCACATCCAACACCTCGAGCCTCACGATCGCCGAGCTGGCGGCGGCCACCAAGCGCGCCGATCGATTCGCCGGCCTGCATTTCTTCAACCCGGTCCCTCTGATGCCGCTGGTGGAGGTCGTTCGGACGGTGACGACGTCGGAGCCGACGTTCAAACGCGTGTTCGCGTTCGCCGCCTCGCTTCGCAAGGAGCCGGTCGCCGCCAAGGATAACTCCGGCTTCATCGTGAACCTGCTGCTGGTGCCCTATCTACTCGATGCGATTCGCGCGGTGGAGCGCGGCGTCGGCAGCGTGCCCGACATCGACAAGGCTATGCACCTCGGGTGCGGGTATCCCATGGGACCGCTGGAGTTGCTGGATCTCGTCGGGCTCGATACTACGCATCACATCGCCGAGATCATGTTCAAGGAGTATCGCGAGGCCCGGTATGCGCCGCCGCCGTTGCTCAAACGGATGGTGCTGGCGGGGATGCACGGGCGAAAGAGCGGCAAGGGCTTCTACGACTACGCGGCGAATCCACCCATCGTGAGCAATCTGGGGCTCTAATGTTCGGCTACGATGCTGCTCGTTGGCACGCGGTACTCAACGACCTGCCTGCGGCCCTCCTGCTCGCGGCGGTGCTGTTCGATCTCGCCGCTGCCGCAACCAAGCGGGAATCGCTCATGTGGGCGGGAATCTGGACGCTCTGGGCGGGTGTCATCGGCGGCTGGGCGGCGGTGGTCGCGGGCAAACTCGCTGCCAGTGCGATCGAGCACGGTGAGGCGATTCACGAAATCATGGACAGACACGAAGACATGGCGCTGATCACGATGGCCTTGTTTACCGTGGTCCTCGTCTGGCGTCTTGCCCGCCGCTTCCAGATGCCGGCGCAGGAGCTGGCTCTGACCCGCATGCTGAGCGTCGTAGGCATCGCGGCGTTGGTGTGGACCGCCGTGCTCGGCGGCAGGCTGGTGTTCGATCATGCTGCCGGCATTCCTTCCAAAACCCTGCAAACCGAGATCGAGAACCGGGAAGAGGGACATCATCACGAGGCCGGGGACGAGCTTGACCATGGCGCGCCCGCAGACACTGTGAAGGCAACTCACACAGATCCGCCTGGCACGCCGCCACACACACATTGAACAGAACTCGGAACGCGGAAGTCGCGTTGGTACTTTGGTTAGCGGCCTGCACCCCGACCACGACACGTCCGTCATTCGCACCGGTCCCCGAAGCGCTGCACGGGGTGATCAACGCGCCGCCTGCCGACGTCACTCAGGCAGCGCAACTGCTGCTCGCGGCAGATTCGATTGCCGTGCATTTCGTCAGCGTGCGCGACGCGTTTCTCGAGACCAAGGCGTTCGCCGGGACGCATCGGGTGCGGCTGTGGGCCGATCCGGACGTGCCGGGTAAGGCGCGCGTGACGATCGAAGCGGTGTACCGCCCCGCCGCGGATCCCTCGCGCACGGCGCGAGACCTCGAGCGCGCGTCGCCGCCGGGCTCGGCCGGTTTCCTGCGCGCCGCACAGCTGCTGGCGGCGTTGAAGGACAAGCTCGGGGTCACCACCTACTAGGTGGGCACCTCGCTCCGCCGGAGCCTCGGCGCGCTCGAGTACTTCACATTCGGTTTCGGGAGCATGGTGGGTGCCGGTTGGCTGGTCGTCATGGACGACTGGCTGCGGCGCGGCGGGCCTGGTGGCGCGATGCTCGGCTTTCTGGCGGGCGCGGTGCTGCTCCTGCCGATCGCCCACACGTACGGCCGCCTGGTCCGACTCATTCCCGACGCCGGCGCCGAAATCGCCTACACAGAACGTGTCTTTCCAGCGGCGGTGAGTTTCATCGCCGGCTGGATGATGGTCCTCGCCTACGCGATCGTCTGCCCCTGGGAAGCCGTGGCGATCGGCAATCTCCTCGCACGGCTGTTTCCCGAAATGAACGCGGTTGCGCTCTACACCGTCGCGGGAAAGGCGATCACGTTGCCGCGCCTGCTTGCCGGTCTCGGGCTGACGGCCGCCATCGGCGTGGTGAACTACCGGGGCATCCGGCTCAGCGGACGGTTTCAGGACATCACGACGATCGGCCTGCTGGCGTGCTTCGCATTGTTCGTGGCGCTGGGCATCGGGCACGGCAGTCCGGCGAACGCCGAGCCGCTCTTCGCTCCCGTCGGACCGTTCGTCTCCGTCCTGCTCGTCATGCAGATCGTGCCCTACTTCATGACCGGCTTCGAGTCGATTCCCAAGGCGTCCGAGGAAGCGCTCCCAAACCTCCGGCCAAGTACGCTCCCCCGGATCATCACTGTCGCACTGCTGGCCGGCGGATTGTTCTACGTCCTGATCGTCGGCGTGGTCGCGTGGGTCTATCCGTGGACCGAGATCGTCAGCCAGCATCTGGGGACCGACGCAGCATTCGCGCGCGGGTTCGGCACCCCGTGGATCGCGCGACTGATTCTCGCTGCCGCCGTCCTGTCACTCTTCAAGGTGTTCAACGGAAATTTTGTAGCGGCCACGCGGCTGGTCTACGCACTCGGGCGGCGGGGGCTGGTCCATCCCGCGCTTGGCGCGGTGGATCCCCGATTCGGCACTCCCGCTCTGGCAATCGCGTTCGTGGCGATTCCGACTGGCGCCGCCGCATTCATCGGCGACGCGGTGCTCGTGCCGATCAGCGAAGTTGGCGCTGCTGTCGGAGCCATTGGCTGGTGCGCCGCGTGCCTGGCGTTCATTGCGCTGGCGCGCCGTCACAGCGTACGGGACGGCGTCGCCATCGCGATGATCGGGGCGGTGGTGAGTGTCGCGATCGTGCTAATGAAAGTGGTGCCTGCAGTCCCGGGGAGCCTTACGGCAGTGGAGTGGCTCGCCTTTATTGCCTGGTGCGTCCTCGGGCTGGCGCTTCGGCGACGAGTTCCTGAACCCACCGCTCCATCTGTCCGAGATCGATAGTCGCGTCGCGGCACGGCCCGTTGGGCAGCTGCATGGTGAGGCCCAGAACCGGGAGTTTCCCGGCGACGTCGCGCAGGCCGGTCATCATGTCGCGCTCGCACGCCACGGCCACCACGGCGCGAGGGCGGCGCTCGCCGATCACGCGCCGCGCCAGCTGGCCGCGCGTCGCGACGAACACAGGCACCTCGTAGCGCCCCGCGATTTCCAGAACGCCGTCCAGCGCCTGTTTTGAGAGGCAGCGGGGAATCAGGACCAGCAACTCCCCCTTCCCGACTCTCCGGCCGCGGCGCTCGGCCAATGTGTTGTAGACGTCGATCGCCGCATGTTCGACCCAGTCCCGCTTCCCGAAGCCGCGCGCGACGAGCGACGTGTAGTTCATGAGCTGCAGGTAGGGGCCGCGCTCCATCAGGCGCTCCGGGAGCAGATTCCGGCCGCCGTAATAGGATGCCGCGAGCACGACCAGGTAGAGCGCGGTGAGCCCAGCGAGGACACCCAGGGCGATCCAGAGATCATCGGCGAATGGCGCCCACAGCGCCGCGAGCCGGGGCCCGATCAGATAAAGAAGAAGGGCCAGGGTGGCGGTCGCGACGACCACCGTCAGCGCCGCAAACCGGAAGAACACGCCCGGGGCCGCCGAAAAGTCACCGCCCCCGGGGAGCGGGCGACCGTTCCATTCGTCCCACTCGTGGCCTAGCCGCCGGTCCACCTCGATATGGATCAGCTGAGCGCGAGGTGCCTGGGAGGGGGGCGTGGCAGTCGTTGGGGCAGCCATCGGGAGACGAAGCTTCACGTTGTGGTTCGCCCGTGTCAAGTTTGGAGCGTGTTAGTGACCGACCCTCGTGTCCGTGCGGCATACGCCGAAGGCGCAGGGATCTACCGCATCGTGCCCGCCGCGGTGGCGATTCCCGGGAACACCGACGACGTCGTCGCCCTCGTCCGCCACGCGGCGGACTCGCGCCTGACACTGATCCCGCGAGGCGCGGGAAGCGGGATGCCGGGCGGCAACGTGGGCAGCGGCGTCATCGTGGATCTGAGCAGCGGATTCTCGCAGCTGGTCGTGGATCCACAGACCCGCATCGCCCGCGCTGGCGCCTCAGTGACCTGGGCGAAAGTGAACGAGGCTGCCAAGCCCCACGGCCTGCGCCTGCCGCCCGACCCCTCGTCCGGCGCGTTCGCGACGAGCGGCGGTATGGTGGCGACCAACGCCGCCGGTGCGCGGACGGTGAGATACGGCAGTGTGAGGAGGTGGGTGGAGGCGCTCGAGGTTGTCGGGGCGGATGGCATGGTAAGGACTGTGAGGCGCGGGGAAGACGCCAAGCTTGATCTGAGCACAGAAAACCGAAAACTGATTACCGATCATTTCCCCAAGACGCGCAAGAACTCCTCCGGTTATGCGCTGGATCACTTCGCGGCGACCGGCGACGAGATCGACCTGCTGGTCGGCTCCGAAGGCACGCTCGGCATCGTGACGCAGGTCCAGTGGCGGCTCGACCCGATCCCCCCCGATGTCGCGGGCGCTGCGCTCGGGTTCGCCGATCTCGACGCGATGATCGACGCGGTGCCCTACCTCCTGTCATTGCAACCGTCGGCGCTCGAGCTGCTGGATTCGTCCTTATTGCGATTCGTGCCGGAGGCGCCGCCGGTCGCCTGTCTCCTGCTCGTCGAGTTCGAGCGCGAAGCCGGAGGAGGAGCCGCGGCGCGCGGCGTCGTCGGCGACGCGGTCCGTGGGCTCAAGGAATCCGTGGCGCACGTCGAGACGGCGGTCGATCGCGCCGGGCTGGAGCGGCTCTGGAGCGTGCGGCGCCTCGCGTCTCCGGCGCTCGCGCGACTCCCTGCACAGCAGCGTTCGCTCCAGGTCATCGAGGACGGATGTGTTCCGCTCGATGCGCTGGGCGCGTACATCGCCGGCCTCAGGACCGCAGCCGAGCGTCGCGGCATCCCGATCGTGATCTTTGGACATGCCGGCGACGGCCACATCCACGTCAATGCGCTGCCCGACACAACGGCGGAGGGCTGGCGCGGCGCGCTGCACGAGCTGTTCGCTGAGGTCACCGATCTCCTGTGGGGACTCGGCGGCGTGCCGTCGGGCGAGCACGGCGTGGGCCGCCTGCGCGCAGGTATCCTGGAGCGTTTCTATGGAAAGGACGTGATGGACCTGTTTCGCGCCGTGAAGCGGGCCTACGACCCGCTGTCGCTCCTGAACCCCGGTGTTATCATTCCCGCGACCGATTGGTCGCCCGTGGCGGCGCTGAAGGTCGGCGCTGATGCCGCGGTCATCCCTGAAGACATCGCAACGCGACTACGTGACGTGGAGCGCAGCGCCGCATGGGCCACACCGAAACTCGATCTGGCACATTGACGCCGGTGGAAGTCTTCCGCACGCCTCGCATCTCGCTCATCGCCCGTCCCCAGTTTCTCGAACCGGAACATCTCGCGGTGCAATGGCGCGGCGAGGGGAGCGACGGGGAGCGGCTCGCCGAGTACGCGGGCCGGTTGTGCTACATGAGCCAGCGCAATCCCGTGAACCGCACGACGGCCGAGTACCTCGAGAACATCAAGAAGCAGGGCCACGGCTCGGTGCTGGAGCACGCCGTCTACGTGCTGCTCATCGAAGGCATCTCGCGCTCCTGCTCGCACGAGCTGGTGCGTCACCGGGCCGGCTTCGGCTATTCGCAGATCTCGCAGCGCTACGTGGATGAATCGCACGCCGCGTTCGTCATGCCGCCCGCGGTCCAAGGCGACGCGCGGCTCGAGGAAGAATGGCAGCACCAGGTCACCGAGGCGCAGGCCGCCTACGTCCACGCCGTCGAAGGCTTGATGCAGCGCTACGAGTGGGTGAGCGACAAGGTGCACCGGCGCAAAATGGCCCGCGAAGCCGCACGCAGCGTGTTGCCGAACGCCACCGAGGTGAAGATCGTCGTCTCCGGGAACGCCCGCGCCTGGCGCACGATGCTCGAGCTGCGCTGCGGCGAAGGCGCCGAGTTGGAAATCCGCCGGATGGCGATCGCGGTGTTGCGCGTGCTGCAGAAAGAAGCGGGCGCGCTGTTCTCCGATTTCGAGATCTACGGCGCCGACGACAAACAGGAAGCCGCGCGGGTCACGTATCACAAAGTCTGAAAGGCGTCGAGCAAAGGCGTCGAGCAACGTCGTCTAACAAAAACGTACTACGCTTCTGCTCGACGGTTCTGCTCGACGAATCTGCTCGACGCTTTTGCTCGACGTTTCTCTCTTGCGTAGTCAGTAACGATTTCGTATTCTGTTTTTAGAATGCGAATCGGTCTCGCATACAACGAGAAACCCGACGCGACGCCGGCGTCGGATGCGTACGCAGAATGGGATGACCCGTCCACCATCGACGCGGTCGATCAGGCACTCAGTTTCTTCGGCACCGTCGTCCGTCTCGAAGCCGACGAATTCTTCCCGCAAAAACTCTCGCTGGCGCGTCCCGACATCGTCTTCAACATGGCGGAGGGATTGCACGGCCCCTGCCGCGAGTCGCACGTGCCTGCGCTGTGCGAGTACCTGAACATTCCGTACACCGGCTCCGATCCACTCACGCTCGCGTTGACGCTCCACAAGGGACGCACCAAGGAGATTCTCGCCTACCGCGGCGTGCCGACCGCTCCCTTCCGCGTCATCGACGCGGTGTCGGATCTCGAACGCATCCCCCTTCCCTATCCGCTGTTCGTGAAACCGGTCGCGGAGGGGTCAGGTAAGGGTATATTCGTCAACAACTTATGTGAGTCGCCCGCGCAGCTCGCGGAGCGCGTGCCGTTCCTGCTCGAGCGCTACGCCCAACCGGTGCTCGTCGAGACCTATCTCCCGGGACCAGAGTTCACGGTCGCGATCCTCGGCAACGACGGCGACGTGCGGTGTCTTCCCATCGTCGCATTCGATTTCGCCACGCTGCCCGCCGGCGCGCCGCCCGTGTACGGCTACGAAGCGAAGTGGATCTGGGATACGCCCCAGCATCCGCTCGCGATTTTCCAATGCCCGCCAACCGGCGTGGCCGATGCGTTCCGCCGCGAGACCGAGCGCGTCGCCCTCGACGCCTATCGCGCCCTCGGCTGCCGTGATTGGTGCCGCATCGACGTCCGCGTGGACCGGTTCGGCGTGCCCAACGTCGTCGAGCTGAATCCGCTCCCCGGGATCATTCCGGACCCGGCGATGAACTCCTGCTTCCCCAAAGCGGCGCGGGTCGCCGGCTACGGCTACGACGAGCTGATCCAGGAGGTCATTCGGATCGCCTGGAAGCGGATTACCGGCCGCGAGGTAGAGGCGCTGGTAGGGGTGCAGCATGCGGCGCCCCTACAGACACCAACGGCGCTCTCGGCATGAAGGTCGTCATCCTCTACGATCCCGGCGCTGACGATTGGACCGCGGAAGACATCGCCGGTGTCATGGAGGCGGTGAACGACATCGCCGCGATCTTCGGCAGGCTCAACCATCAGGTGCACCGCGTTCCCGTCCGGCACGACATGCGGTGGTTCAACGCCTGCCGGGGAGGGCGCGCCGATCTCGTCTTCAATCTCTGCGAAGGGGTGCGCGGCGTCGCGCAATGGGAGGACCACGTCGTCGCCACGCTGGAACTGGCCGGCATCGCGTACACCGGCTGCGGCCCGTGGACCACGGGCGTGTGCCGCCGCAAAGCCGTCGCCAACACCCTGCTCGAGCGCGCGGGCCTGCCGGTGCCGCGTTGGACGATTGCGCAGGGGAAGATCGAGGACGACTTCCCGCTGCCCGCCATCGTGAAGCCGGCCGCGGAGGATGCGAGCGCGGGAGTCGATCGCTCGTCCGTCGTGACCGACCGCAAGAACCTCAAGGCGCGCATCGCCGCAATGACGGAGCAGTTCGACGAAGTCCTGGTACAGCAGTACATCGCCGGACGCGAGTTCAATGTCGGCATCGTGGGTGATCGCACGCTCCCCGTCGCGGAGATCGATTTCAGCACGATGCCCGAAGGCGCATGGCCCATCCTCACCTATGCCGCCAAATGGCGCGTCGGATCGCTCGAGGACCTGGGGAGCCGGCCGGTGTGCCCCGCCCAGCTCCCGCAACGCGTGGCGGACCGGCTGTGCCGGCTTGCCGAGACCGCGTGGCGAACGATGCAGGGGAAAGGCTACGGCCGTGTCGACCTGCGCATGGACGACGCCGGGCGTCCGTGGATTCTCGAAGTGAATCCCAACCCCGATCTCACGGACGAGGCCGGGCTGTCGCGCATGGCGAAAGCGGCGGGATGGGACTATCCGGAGCTGATCCGCCGCATCGCCGAGCTGGCGCTGCGCGAAGCGCAAGGCATCAAAGCCGCGCGGGAGTTGCTCGCGGCCGCGCCCCCCGCGCCCCCCGCGCCCCCCGCGCCCCGCCCGCCCTCCCCTGTCCCGGCTGCGCCCCGTGCGTCCCCTCCGCCCAGTCGGGCGCGCACACCGCGCACGGCTTGAGCAGCTGACGCGGGCCACCGGTCTCTTCCGCGAGGAGGAGGTCGAAACCGCCGTCGGGCTGCTCGACGAGAGCCTGGCGGGAGACGACGACTATCAGTTCGTTGGCGCATTCGAAGACGATCAGCTGGTCGGGTACGCGTGCTGGGGTCCGACGCCCGGGACCGTCGCGACGAGCGATTTGTACTGGATTGTCGTCGACCACGCTCGCCAGGGCGGCGGCATCGGATCGCAGTTGCTCGGCGAGGTCGAGCGGCAGCTGACGGCGGACGGCAGACGGCTCGTGGTCGTCGAGACCAGCTCGCGCGCCGATTACACAGCGACGCGCAAGTTCTACGAAGCCCGCGGCTACACCAGAGCCGCGACGATCCCGGGCTATTACGCGCCCGGTGACGATCTGGTGATCTACATCAAGGATCTGACTCCTGGAGACCTGGCAAGAACTGCTTCGTAAGAAAAGCATCGCCTCCCTCGACGCTCTGGCCGCGCGGTTCGGCGCGGAACACGTCGGGGACATCGCCCGTCTCCGCCAGGCCGCGGAGAACTTCGAATTCCGCATCTCCCCGGCCATGGTCGATCTGATCACGTCGCCGGGGGATCCCATCTGGCGGCAGTACGTGCCCACGGTGCAGGAGCTGGAAGTCCAGGACGGGCTGGTCGATTCGCTGGATGAAGACGCGAACTCGCCGGTGCCCAACATCACGCACCGCTACCCCGACCGCGCGCTGTTCCTCGTCTCCCCCGTGTGCGCCGCCTACTGCCGTTTCTGCACGCGTCGCCGGAAGGTCGGCGACCCCGAGAAGATCCCGATGGCGCAGCTCGAGTCGGCGTTCCGCTACCTCGAGGAGCATCATGAGATCCGGGATGTCATCATGTCGGGCGGCGATCCCCTGCTGCTGTCCGACCGCCGGATCGACGACATCTGCAAGCGATTGCGCGCGATACCCCATCTCGAGGTCCTGCGCATCGGGAGCCGGGTCCCCTGCCACCTCCCCGAGCGGGTGACGCCCGAGCTGTGCGCCATCCTCAAGCAGTACCATCCGCTCTACATCAATACGCATTTCAATCACCCCGACGAGCTCACGCCCGCAGCCGTGCGGGCGCTGGCGATGCTGGCCGACGCCGGGATCCCGCTCGGCTGCCAAACCGTGCTCCTCAAGGGTGTGAACGACGATGCCGAGGTCATGAAGCTGTTGATGCAGCGGCTGCTCACCGCGCGCGTGCGCCCCTACTACATCTATATGTGCGACCAGGTGGCCGGCGCCGAGCACTTCCGGACCACGGTCGAGAAGGGGTTGGAGATCATCAAGGCGCTGCGCGGCTGGACGTCCGGTCTGGCGGTGCCGCATTTCGTGATCGACGCGCCGGGAGGCGGCGGCAAGATCCCCCTGCTGCCCGAATACGTCGTCAAGCTGACCGACAAGGAAATCGTGCTCCGCAACTACGCGGGCAAAACCTACCGCTACACCCAACCGCTGGAACCCATCCTCGTCGGCTGACGGTGAAGGGGCGCAGCATGCTGCGTCCCGACTTCCCCACTTGCGCCCGTTCCAAGCGATTCGCATATTTATGTTCACTAATGCATAAACATACGATGGCCCTGCTGCTGGCGAATATTCACGGCGGACCCTCTCGAAGGGAGCGGCGGGGCACGATAGCGTGACAAGAAAGCGCGAACCAACCCAGCCCGCTCCCTCAGCAGAGCGGGCTTTTCGTTTGCTCGATCCCTGGCGCGAGCGCGACGCCTGCGGCGTCGGCTTCGTCGCCCGCGCCGACGGCGAGCGCAGGCGCGACATCCTGGCGATGGCCCTCACAGCCGTCGCCCGGCTCGCGCACCGCGGCGCGGCCTCCAACGACAAATCGGGTGACGGCGCCGGCGTCCTGACGCAGATCCCGCACCGCCTGCTGGGCGTCGGACCGGTGGAGCGCGTCGCGCTCGGAATGTTCTTCCTACCGGCGGCGGCACCCGCGCGCGACGCGGCGATCGACCTCATCGAAACCGTCCTCGTCGGACTCGGCATGTCGGTGCTCGGCTGGCGCGTGGTGCCCGTCGATGCCGGCGTACTCGGCCCACTCGCCGCAGCGAGCCAACCGGCGATCCGGCAGGTCTTCGTGGGGCCGCCCTCCGGTCCCGCGAACGCGCAGGCGTGGGAACGGCGGCTCTATCTCGCACGCCGGGTGATCGAGCGCCGTGCGGCGACCGCCGGACTCCCGGTCTTCACCTGCTCGCTCTCGTGCCGCACGGTCGTATACAAGGCACTCCTGGTCGGTACCGAGCTGCCCGGGTTTTACGCCGACCTGCAGTCGCCGCTGTTCGAGACCGGCATCGCGGTGTTCCACCAGCGGTACTCGACCAACACGTTGCCGAGCTGGCCGCTCGCGCAGCCGTTCCGGCTGCTCGCCCACAACGGCGAGATCAATACGCTGTGGGGGAACCGCAACGCGATGCTGGCGCGGGAACCGGCACTCGCCGCGCCGGTGTGGGAGCGGGATGTCGAGCTGCTGAAGCCCGTCATCTGGGCGGACGGGAGCGACTCCACCAGCCTCGACAATGCGTTCGAGCTTCTCGTCCGCTCGGGACGCGATCCGGTGCATGCCCTCATGATGCTTCTGCCCGAGGCGTGGGAACGCATTCCCGACATGCATCCCGCGTTGCGGAGCTTCTACGAGTATCACGCCGGGTTGATGGAGCCGTGGGACGGACCCGCCGCGCTCGCCTTCAGTGACGGTGTGGTCGCCGGCTCGGCGCTGGACCGCAACGGCCTGCGCCCCTGTCGCTACAAGGTGACGCGCGACAATGTCGTCGTCGCTGCATCGGAAGTCGGTGTGGTCGACCTCGATCCCGCGGACGTGGTGGAGTCCGGCCGGCTCGGTCCCGGTGAGCTGCTGGTGGTGGACACGCTCCGCAACGTCGTGCTCCGCAGTGCCGACGCGAAGCTGGAGGTCGCGCAGCGTTGCCCGTATCGCCGCTGGACCACGCGCGCCGTGCGCCACCTGCCGGCGGAGGTGCCCGCGCTCGGGCCCGCGCTTCCCGCGGACGAGCTGACCGCGCGGCAGCACGCGTTCGGCTACAGCCATGAGGACTTGCGCTACATCATCGCGCCGATGGCGGCCGAGGGCCGCGATGCGATCTGGAGCATGGGCGACGACACGCCTATTGCGCCGCTCTCCCGGATGCCGCAGAGCCTGTACGCCTATCTCCGCCAGCGCTTCGCACAGGTGACGAATCCGGCGATCGACCCGCTCCGCGAGGAGCTGGTGATGTCGCTCGTCATGTACCTCGGCCGGCGCGGCTCTGTGCTCGCGCAGCGGCCGGGGGGAAAGACCCTGCTGCGCATCGAGCACCCGGTGCTCCTGGCGGAGGAAATGGCGGCCGTGCGGCGCACCGGGGGGGGCGGGGGGGGCGGCTCCGACCTGACGACGTTGAGCGCGGTGTGGGAGGCCGCGGCCGGCCCCGCCGAGCTGGAGCGCGCGCTCGATGCGCTGGCGCGCGACGCCGTGACGGCGGTACGCCGTGGCGCCACGATTCTGGTCATCAGCGACCGCGACGCCGACAAGGCGCGCGCGCCCATCCCGATGCTGCTCGCTATCGGAGCGGTGCACCAACGCCTCGTGCAGGCCAAGCAGCGGATCCGGGTCGGGCTCGTCGCGGAGGCGGGCGACGCGTGGGATGTGCATCACCTGGCGACGCTCTTCGGGTACGGCGCCGAGGCGGTACACCCTTGGCTCGCGTTGCAATGTCTCCGCGACGGCGAGTCGTCCGCCGAGAAATACCGCAGCGCGGCCGAAAAGGGGCTGCTCAAGATTCTCTCCAAGATGGGCATCTCGACGCTGCAGTCGTACTCCGGCGCGCAGATCTTCGAAGCGATCGGACTCGGCGCCGAAGTCATGGAGCGCTGCTTCACCGGGACGGCGTCGGTCATCGGCGGCATCGGCTTCCCGGAGATCGCCGAGGATGTGCTGGCTCGGCATCACAGCTCCGGGGTCCTGCCCGATCACGGCCGGGTGCGCTATCGCCGCGACGGCGAGGACCACGGCTGGTCGCCGTCGCTGGTGCGCGCGCTCCAGCACGGCGAATACGCCGGATTTGTCGATGGCGCACAGCGTCGCGCGCCCGCCGGCCCGCGCGACTTGCTCGATTTCCGCCCCCAGACGCCCGTGCCGCTCGACGAAGTCGAACCCGCTGAGGACATCCGGCGCCGGTTCATCTCCAGTGCGATGTCGCTCGGCGCGTTGTCACCCGAGGCGCACGCGACTCTTGCGATCGCGATGAATCGCATACAGGCGCGGTCGAATTCGGGGGAAGGCGGCGAGGACCCGGCAACCTACGTCGCACGCGCGGACGGCGATCGCGCCGACAATCGGATCAAGCAGGTCGCCTCCGGCCGCTTCGGCGTGACGGCGGCGTACCTCGTCCGCGCGGACGAGCTCGAGATCAAGATCGCGCAGGGCTCGAAGCCGGGCGAAGGCGGCCAGCTGCCGGGCCACAAGGTCACCGACCTCATCGCCCGGCTGCGGCATGCGGTGGTCGGCATTCCGCTGATTTCGCCGCCGCCGCATCACGACATCTACTCGATCGAAGATCTCGCGCAGCTGATTCACGATCTCAAGCAGGTGAATCCGGCTGCTCGTGTGGGGGTGAAGCTCGTCGCGGAGGCCGGTGTCGGCACCGTCGCCGCGGGCGTCGCGAAAGCCTACGCCGACTACGTGCTCATCTCGGGACACAACGGCGGCACGGGCGCGTCGCCACTGTCGTCGATCAAACACGCCGGTTCGCCGTGGGAAGTCGGCCTCGCCGAGACGCAGGCGATTCTGATGCGCAACAAGCTGCGCGAGCGCATCGAGGTCCGCACCGATGGTGGGCTGCGGACGGGCCGCGACGTCGTGCTCGCGGCATTGCTGGGCGCCGAGTCGTTTGGGTTCGGCACCGCCACCGTCGTCGCGCTCGGCTGCGCCATGGCGCGCCAGTGCCACCTGAATACCTGTCCGACGGGGATCGCCACGCAGCGGCCGGATCTGCGCGCGAAGTTCCGCGGCACGCCGGAGCAGGTCGTCGCCTATTTCACGTTCATCGCCGAAGACGTACGCCGGATCATGGCATCGCTCGGCGTGCGCCGGATGGACGACCTCATCGGCCGGACGGAGCTGCTGCAGCGCATCGAGCGGCCGGAGACCCCGCGCGCGGGCCTGCTCGACCTTTCGATGCTGCTCGCCGCACCGGCGAACAAGTCAGAGCCGCGGCGGCGCACGGTCGAACGGAATGTCCGCCCCGGTCTCGTGTCGCTCGACGCCGAGATTCTCGATCAGACGGGTCCGGCACCCCGGGTCTTTGCGATCGGCAACCACCACCTCACAGTCGGCGCGCGCATCGCCGGACAGCTCGCCCGTGAGCACGGCAGCCAGGGGCCAGGGACACCGCTGCGGCTGCGGTTCCGGGGCAGCGCCGGCCAGAGCTTCGGCGCGTTCGCGCTGCCGCGCATGCACCTCCAGCTCGAGGGTGAGGCGAACGACCACGTCGGCAAGGGCCTGTGCGGCGGCGAGATCGTGATCAGGCCATTCCGGGGTGCCGGGTACGCGACGGGTGTGCTGATCGGGAACACGGCGCTGTATGGCGCCACGTCGGGACGCCTGTTTGCTGCCGGGAGCGCGGGCGACCGGTTCGCCGTGCGCAACTCCGGCGCGGTCGCGGTCATCGAAGGCGCCGGCGATCACTGCTGCGAGTACATGACCGGTGGTGTGGTCGTGGTGCTGGGACCGGTGGGGCGGAACTTCGCCGCAGGCATGTCGAACGGCATCGCCTACGTGCTCGACGAGCGCGGGATGCTCGAATCGCATTGTAACCTGGAAATGGTCGCGGTCAGCGGGCTCAATGCCATGGACGAGCGTGTGCTGCGCAAGCTGATCCAACAGCACTTCCACAAGAGCGGGAGCGCACGGGCCCGCATGATCCTGGGCCAGTGGGACGCGTACCGTCCGTTGATCCGGAAGGTCGCACCGCCTGCGGCGGCCGTGATCGAACCGGTGGCCCCCCCCCAACCTCAATCGACTGGGAGCCCAGCATGAAGCTCATCACGACGATCGTACGTCCCGACCGTCTCCCCGAGGTCAAGGCGGCGCTGTTCCGCGCCGGGATCACCGGCATCACACTGAGCCGCGTCAGTGGACACGGGGGGGAGCACGAGCGGTTCGAGCAGTATCGCGGCACGGCGCTCGTCATGGAGTTCCACGAGAAAGTGAAGATCGAAATGGTGTGTTCCGAGCCGTTCGTCGAGCCGTGCGTGCAGGCGATTCTCTCGTCGGCCCGCACCGGCGAGGTAGGCGACGGGAAGATCTTCGTGCAGCCGATCGAGCGAGTGGTCCGCATCCGTACCGGCGAGGCGGACAACGCCGCTCTTACGGCGGTCAATGCCGACGCGGTCCAACGCGCGGCCATCAACGCAGCCGGTATGGGAGGTGTCGCGTGACGCAGGCCACTCTGTCCTCGGGTGATACCGGCTGGGTTCTCGTGTCGAGCGCGCTCGTGCTGTTGATGACCGTGGGGCTCGCGTTCTTCTATGGCGGCCTGGTGCGCCCCAAGAACGCGCTCAATACGATGATGATGAGCGTCGTCGCGCTCGGCGTGATCGGCGTCCAGTGGGTGCTGGTGGGATATTCGATCGCGTTCAGTCCGGGCAACTCGTGGCTTGGTGGCCTCTCCTGGCTCGGCCTGCAGAACGTCGGGCTCGAGCCCAATCCGACGTATTCGGCGACCATCCCCCTGCAAGCGCACGCGATGTTCCAGGGGATGTTCGCGATCATCACCCCCGCCCTCATCTCGGGCGCGATCGTGGAGCGGATGCGCTTCCGGGGTTACATCGTGTTCCTCGTCCTGTGGGCGACGCTGATCTACGACCCCCTGGCGCACTGGGTGTGGGGATCCGGCGGCTGGCTGCTCAAGCGCGGGGCGCTGGACTTCGCGGGCGGCACCGTCGTCCACATCAGCGCCGGCGTCTCGGCGCTCGTCGCCGCATGGTTCCTCGGGCCGCGACGGGACTACCGCCGCGTCCCCATTGCGCCGCACAACGTCCCACTCGTGCTGCTCGGCGCGGGGCTGCTCTGGTTCGGGTGGTTCGGCTTCAATGCCGGCTCGGCCCTCGCGGCGAACGGCCTCGCGGCGCTCGCGTTCGTCAACACGAACACCGCGGCAGCCGCCGCCCTCGTCACATGGGCCGGGCTCGACCTGGCGCGCACCGGCAAGATCACCGCGGTCGGCGCCGCCACAGGCCTGGTGGTGGGCCTCGTGGGCATCACACCGGCGGCCGGATACGTGACCCCGATGTCCGGGCTCCTGATCGGCGTTCTGGCAGCGGGCGTCAGCTACACGGCCATCCAGATTCGGTCGAAGACCAAGCTCGACGACGCGCTCGACGTGTTCTCCTGCCATGGGCTCGCCGGAACTGCGGGGGCGCTCCTGACTGGCGTGTTCGCCACGAAGCTCGTGAACCCCGCCGGCGGCGACGGGCTCCTCGCGGGGAATGCCGGCCAGATCGGCGTCCAACTGCTCGCGGTCCTGGCCACCGTCGCCTTCGCGGCCCTCGGCACCCTCGCGATCCTCAAACTCGTTCAGGCGACGATCGGCGCGCGGGCAGATGTGCCCGAAGAGAGCGCGGGACTCGACCTCAGCCAGCACGGCGAAGAGGCGTATTTCGGATCGGATCTGGGCAGTGCCGCCGGAACGGGTGGCTCGCTCGGCGGCAGCGTGGTCGTCGAGGCCTTTGCCGTGGAGCCGACCCCCGCGCCGGCTCCGAGCGTCTGATGCGCGCGCAGCTCATCGCCTCGGCGGTCGTGGCCGCAATCGCCGCGCCGCTCGAGGCCCAGACGCCACAGACGGTATCCGGAAACGTGGCGCTGGTGGGCGATTATCGATTCCGCGGGCTGTCACAGACCTACACGCAGCCCGCGGTTCAGGGGGGCATCGACTACACACTCGCCAGTGGCGCGTACCTGGGCACCTGGGGCTCCAACGTCAGCGGCAATCAGTATCTGAACGGAGGATCGCTCGAGCTGGATCTGTACGGCGGATACCGCTGGACCGTCGGCAAGGTCGGGCTGGATCTCGGCGGGCAGTATTACTGGTATCCCCGCGCGCGGTACAACATCGATCCGGGTGATCGCTACAACACGGCGGAGGTCTATGCCGGCGTGCGATACGCTCAATTCTCCGCGAAGTACTCGCACGCTCTGACGAACCTGTTTGGCATGAAAACGAGCACCATCGGCGGCTTTTGCGGGATTAGCCCCGACGGCACCGCAGGCACGACCGATTGTCTCGGAACCGGCGCCTCGAAGGGGTCGGGCTACGTCGACCTCAACGCCACGTTTGACGTGGTGTCCCGCGTGGGTCTGGCGCTGCACTACGGCCGTCAATTTGTGCGAAGCTACGACCGCCTCTGCTACGACGATTACCGAATCGGCCTCACGCGCCCGTTCGGCGCCGTCACGCTGGGCGCCGCAGTCGTGGGCACGGATGCGGAGGGCCGGTTCTACCGTTACACGCCGACGACCGCGGGATCGCGAGAGACCGAAGACGTGGCCAGGCTGGCCATCGTCTGGTCGGCGAGTAAGTCGTTCTGAGATAGCACCCGAGGGCGCGACGGTCTATTCTTCATTCATATGACCTCGGGTGGAGCGAAGGGGCTGCCGTCGAAGTTCAAGGTCGGGCTCGTGCAGATGGGCATGAGCGACGATCCTGAAGCGAATCTCGGCAAGGCCGTCGCCCGCATTCGCGAAGCCGCGCAGCAGGGCGCGACCCTCGTGTGCCTGCCGGAGCTCTTCCGCACGCAGTACATCGGCCAGCGTGAGGATCACGCGCTGTTCGATCTCGCCGAGGCCGTCCCGGGACCGACGACCGAGACGCTCGGCAAGATCGCGAAGGAGAATGGCGTGGTGCTGATCGCCTCGCTGTTCGAGCGCCGTGCGGCCGGGCTGTATCACAACACGGCGGCAGTCATCGACGCCGACGGGAAGGTGAAGGGGATTTATCGCAAGATGCACATCCCCGACGACCCCGCCTACTACGAGAAGTTCTACTTCACCCCCGGCGATTTAGGCTTTCGCGCCTTCGACACGAAAGTCGGGCCGATCGGCACGCTGGTCTGCTGGGATCAGTGGTATCCCGAGGCCGCCCGCCTCACCGCGCTGCAGGGTGCCAATATCCTGCTCTATCCGACTGCCATCGGCTGGCATCCGGCGGAGAAAGCGCAGTACGGCGAGCAGCAGCTCGACGCGTGGAAGACGATTCAACGCAGTCATGCGATTGCGAACGGCTGCTGGGTCGCCGCCGTGAATCGCGTCGGCCTGGAGCGCCTCGGCGGCGAGGGTGCAGGGATCGAGTTCTGGGGCCATTCGTTTGTCTGCGATCCCTTCGGCGTCATCGTTGCCGAGGCTGCCGAGGACGAGGCGCTCGTACTCGCCGAGGTCGATCTGGCGCGGATCGAGGAAGTGCGCCGCAACTGGCCGTTTCTACGAGACCGACGCACGGATGCGTACGGCGGCATTGAGCATCGTTTTCTCACTGATTGAGTCATCGGTCGTCAGTCATCAGTTGTCGGTGGTTATCGGTAAGAACTGACGACCGATGACCGAGTACCGATTACCCGCAGAGTGGGAGCCGCACGCGGCCACCTGGATCGGCTGGCCGCACAACGTCACCGACTGGCCCGGCAAGTTCCCCCCGATCCCGTGGTTGTACGGGGAAATCGTCCGCAAGGTCGCGCCGGGCGAACTGGTCCGCATTCTCGTCAACTCTCAGGTACAGCGGGCGCAGGCCAGCCGGATTCTCAAGAAGGCCGGCGTGGATCTCGCACGGGTGGACTTCGTTCGTTTTCCGACCAACCGCGGCTGGACGCGCGACTTCGGACCGATCTTCGTGCGTGGAGCGAAGGGGCGTGCCATCGCGCGCTTCCATTTCAACGCCTGGGCCAAGTACAAGGACTGGAAGAAAGACGACAAGATCCCCGTGCTTGCGGCGAAGCGCCTCAAGCTCCCGCTCGTTGACGCGAAGATCGTCCTGGAAGGCGGCAGCATCGACGTGAACGGTCGCGGCACGCTGCTCACGACGGAGGAGTGTCTCCTCGATCCGAAAGTGCAGACCCGCAATCCCGGGGTGTCGCGCTACGAGATCGAGAACGTCTTTCGGGAGACGCTCGGCGTCACAAACACGCTCTGGCTCGGCAAGGGGATTGCCGGGGACGACACGCACGGCCATGTGGATGATCTGTGCCGCTTCGTGAAACCCGGGACGGTCGTCCTGTGTCGCGAGGACAATCCGAAGGACGTGAACTACAAACCACTCGCGGAGAACCGCGAGCGGCTGCAGGGCATGCACCTGGAAAGAGGGGCGAGCATCGAGGTGATCGACCTCCCGATGCCCGCCCCGCTGTACTTCGACGGCGTCCGCCTTCCCGCCAGCTACGCCAACTTCTACATCGCCAACGCTGCCGTACTCGTGCCGACGTTCAACGATGCCAAGGATCGCATCGCGCTCGGCATCCTCGCCGAGCTGTTTCCCGACCGTCCTGTCGTCGGGATCCATGCCGTGGATCTGGTCTGGGGGCTCGGCACATTGCACTGCCTCACGCAGCAGGAACC
>WNGB01001624.1_pt1 | contig 71437 bp, 63 predicted proteins | sample 5400681 | NCBI WGS metagenome assembly WNGB01 (sample SAMN13153367, study PRJNA577476) | soil metagenome | isolation source: 115 cm soil or saprolite under grassland replicate 2 | place: USA:California | collected 2016-06-15 | reverse complement strand
TCACCAAGAACCGCGGCGAGATCGGTGACGGTGAGAACATCTTCTACACCAAGCCGATGACGATCACCGGCGTCAAGGGGCTCAACGACATCTCCGGCGGCAGATCGACGATCATCGGCACCTGCACCACCTGCCACAACACCCCCAACGTCGGTAATCACTCCCGCTCTCGCTTCATGAACACGAGCACCAGCAGTCCCCAGCTCGGCGACAACCCCCTCGCCGGAAACCTCATCGACTTTCCGAAGTACACGCTTCGGAACAAGACGACCGGTGCCCAGATCACGACGACCGATCCGGGCAAAGGCCTCCGGACCGGCCGGTGGAACGACATCAACAAGTTCAAGGTACCGAACTTGCGCGGCCTCGGTAACCGGCCTCCGTTCTTCCACAACGGCGCCGCAAAGTCGCTCACCGACGTCGTGAACTTCTACAATCAGAAATTCAAGATGAACATGACCTCCGAAGAGATTCGCAAGGTCGTCGTGTTCCTGCGCCAAACCTGATCGAGACGCAGCCATCGTGAGACGAGCGCGGCGGGGCCGCCGATCCGGCTCCCCGCGCTCCTTCTTCTCCGTAGCCCAATTCGCAAAGCCTTCCTCACTACCTTCCTTACCTGGCAGATGAGCGCGGCGGGGCCAGCGTGCCCTCGGCTCCCCGCGCTCGCAGTTGTTGCCCGATGAGCTCGTAGCGAGCGGGGCCAACGGCTAGGCCGATTTCGGAGCTCACGTCCGGAGAAAAAAAAGCCTCCATGGACGTGAGCGACCCCTATTTTGTCGCAAGAGATTGCCCCCATTTTACGGGTCCTTGGTGACCCAGGCGACGCCAGCGGCTCGGAAATGATGTTCGAATTACGAACCCAAAGCAGGAGCTTGCCCGCTCGGCACCCAGAACCGCCCCGGACATGAAAAATGTGTCTGCGGACGTTCCCCAGATTCGTCCAGCAAAAGCTCGAGTTAGCGCATGTTCGTCCAGGTCGAACGCAGACAAATTTCTTCGCATTACCATTATGAAATAATATTTCGTATTTCATACAAGCGGGCGGTTGCTTGTTTTTAAACGAATCCGAGTTTGTCATTTATGATTATTTATTATCCGCAGTGACTCTGCAAACCTCGCGCAGCGACGGTTGGCGCAGAAAAAATAGCGAAAATCGCGCGGTTTCGCTGTTGACCCTTCGCAATGGGCCCACTATTGCGTATGGCCATACCAAGCGAATTGGCGCCAACGGCACATTGGCGCGTCAGACAATCACCCAAGGAGGAGCAATGAAAACACGACTTCGTCACGGCCTCATTTTAGGGGTCGCAATAACGGGGGGGATTGGTTGTTCCGCGCCCTTCGAGAAGGACGCTACCGACGAGGCCGCTGACAAGCTGGCCACCGAAACCTTCAGCGATGCCTTTGGCACGATGCAGGTCAACTCGACCACGGGCAACATCGACCACAACAATCCGTTCTTCCAGAATCTCGGAATCAACGGACGCACGTGCAACAGCTGCCATAAGCTGGACAACGCGATGGGCATCTCGGTCGCGAAGATCCAATCGATTTTCAGCGCCACGAGTGGACTGGATCCCATCTTCCGCATCAACGACGGATCCAATGCTCCGACGGGCTTCTACTCCAGGACGGGCAGCCTGACTGATCGTCAGAACTCGTTCAGCATGTTGGTGAATCACGGCGTCATTCGAGTGGGAATCGGCCAACCGAGCAGCCGCGATTACACGACGGTGGCCATCCAAGATCCCTACGGGTTTGCCAGCACGGCCGAATTCTCGCTCTTCCGGCGGCCCCTGCCGTCGGTCAACGTCGCGTTCAACACCCTTACGATGTGGGACGGACGTGAAAGCGAGGGGCGCCCGGTCAACCGCGAGGCGCTCAAGAATCAGGCGAGCGACGCCACTCGATGACGCCACCCGGTCGGCCATTGCGGACTTCCAGCTGAGACTGTTCTCGGCCCAGAGCCGCAGCAATATCGTCGGATCCCTCAGCGCCAGGGCATGCGATACGTCCGCCAGCGCGGAGGAACCCGGTCCCTGCACTGCCGCGCGCGGCAATGCGGTCAATCTGTCGAACGTCTTGACCAGCGGCAGCGCCGCTGACTTCCCGGCGTTCTTTCCCGGGATCAACGATCCATTCCCGTTCAGCGGCGGCAATCCGTCGGCGACCTTCCAGAACGTCTCGTTCATCATCTACGAGCCGTGGGAGTCGGAGACCCTGGGCACGGCGCCGACGGTCAACGGCGTTTTGCAAGACGCTACGCTCACCAAGAACCGCGGCGAAATCGGGGACGGCGAGAACATCTTCTACACCAAGCCGATGCGGATCACCGGTGTGAAGGGTCTCAATGACGTGAGCGGCCAGTCGGTCATCAACGGGACGTGCACGACGTGCCACAACACGCCCGACGTCGGCAACCACTCGCGGGCCCGCTTCATGAACACGGCCGTGAGCAGTCCCCAGCTCGGCGACAATCCTCTCGCTGGCAACCTCATCGATTTTCCGAAATACACGTTCCGGAACAACTCGACAGGAATCGACATCACGACCACTGATCCCGGCCTCGGCCTGCGAACGGGCAAGTTCAACGACATCAACAAGTTCAAAGTACCGAACCTGCGCGGCCTCGGTGCGCGCGATCCGCTGTTCCACAACGGCTCGGCCCGGAGCCTCACCGATGTCGTGAACTTCTACAATCAGAAGTTTCAGATGAACATGACGTCGGAAGAGATCCGCAAGGTGGTGGTGTTCCTGCGGCAAACCTAATCGCAAAGCATCAGCCTCGGGCCGCGCACGGGCTCGTGGTGGTTGTCTGAAGAAACCGAGCGCGAAAAGCCGAATGGCTCGACGCGCTCGGTTTTTTCTTTGTCTCGCGTCCGCAAGGCCCCGACCCGGATATTCACAGCAAAATTGCGCTTGCGCTGTTTATGAATATTTCTTTTGCCAGTGGTTCTGCAAAGCTGAAACTACGATGTTCATCGCGCAAAAATATGTCTCGTACGTGGAGATTCGTCGTTGACAAATAAGTTCGCGCCGCTATTGGATGAAGTGCACGGCGCCCATTAGCTCCAATTCACCGTCGGGGCCCGGCAGACAATCACCGAAGGAGGAGCAATGAGAGCAACACTTCGTCACGGTCTCATGTTGGCCGTCGGACTCATCGGGGGGATCGGTTGTTCAGCAGCAGTAGGGGAAACCACGACGGACGAGGCGGCGGACGATCTCACCTCGCCGGCGTCGTTCAGCAACGGCGTCGGCACGCTGGAGGTGCATTCGACGACTGGCAGCATCGACAACACGAGCACGAACCCGTTCTTTAAGCAGCTCGGAATCAACGGCCGCACGTGCAACAGCTGCCACAAGCTGGACAACGCGCTCGGCATCTCGCTGTCGAAGATTCGCTCGACGTTCACCAATACGAATGGGTTGGACCCGCTCTTCCGGATCAACGATGGATCGAATGCTCCCACGGGTTTTTTCGCCAAGGTGGGGACGCTCGACGAGCGCAAGGTCTCCTTCAGCATGCTGCTCAACCACGGCACGATTCGTGTGGGTATCGGCATTCCCACTACAGCCGAGTTCACCGCCGCGTCCATCCAGGACCCCTACGGCTTTGCCAAGTCGTCGGAGCTCTCGCTCTTCCGGCGGCCTTTGCCGTCGGTGAACGTCGCTTTCAATACCCAGACGATGTGGGACGGACGTGAAAGCGAGGGAGGCCTTTCCAATCGCGACGCCCTCAAGCGCCAGTCGAACGACGCGACCCAAGGTCATGCTCAACGCGCGACACCCATCGATGACGCCACCCGCTCGGCCATCGCCGACTTCCAGCTGAAGCTCTTCTCTGCCCAGAGAAGCAGCAATCTCGTTGGCTCGCTCAGCGTCAGAGGCTGCGACACGTCTCAAAGCGAGGATGAGCCGGGGCCGTGCGTTTCAGCCAGCGGGAACGCCCGCAACCTGGTCAAGGTTTTGACGACCGGCGTCGGCGAGGACTTTCCCAAGTTCTTCATCGGTATCAACGAGATCCTGCCCATCCAGAGCGATGGCAAGCCCGCGGCGACGCACGACAACGTCTCGATGATCATGTTCGAGGGCTGGGAATCGGAAACGTTGGGCGCCGCTCCCACCGTGAACGGCGTACTGCAAGACGCGACGCTCACCAAGAACCGCGGCGAGATCGGTGACGGTGAGAACATCTTCTACACCAAGCCGATGACGATCACCGGGGTCAAGGGCCTCAACGACATCTCCGGCGGCAGGTCCACGATCATCGGGACCTGCACCACCTGCCACAATACCCCCAACGTCGGCAATCACTCCCGCTCTCGCTTCATGAACACGAGCACGAGCAGCCCCTTCCTCGGTGACAATCCCCTCGCCGGAAACCTGACCGACTTTCCGAAGTACACGCTTCGGAACAAGACGACCGGTGCCCAGATCACGACGACCGATCCGGGCAAAGGCCTCCGGACGGGCCGGTGGAACGACATCAACAAGTTCAAGGTACCGAACTTGCGCGGCCTCGGTAACCGGCCTCCGTTCTTCCACAACGGCGCCGCAAAATCGCTCACCGACATCGTGAACTTCTACAACCAGAAGTTCAAGATGAACATGACCTCCGAAGAGATTCGCAAGGTCGTCGTATTCTTGCGCCAAACCTGATTCGCACGAGAGAAGACGCCTGAGCCAAGTGTGCCCGAGGCCCAGGTGGTTGTCTGGAAACGCCGAGCGTGGTGGAGCTGTTGCTCCGGCTCCACCCGCTCGGCATTTCGCTTTTCAGGAGCGGGGAACCTGGGTCTGGCCGAGAGCCAGGATGCGCTCGAAGTGGACCGCCGATACCGGTACGACGGAGAGCCGCGACCGCGTGATGAGCTGAAGGCCCTCGAGCGCCGCATCTTTCTTCATCGTTTCGAGGGACACGGGCTTGCGCAGGGCGAACGCCGGGGCGACCTCGACCACCGACCAATCCTCCCCTTCCGCGCTTGGATCGGCGTAGGCCTCGCGCACGACGCGAGCAACCCCGATCACTTCTTTGCCGACGGTCGAATGGTAAAAGAGAGCGAGGTCCCCCTCCTTCATGGCGCGGAGGTTGTTGCGCGCCTCGAAGTTACGGACGCCGTCCCAAACGGTCCGGCCCTGCTGGACGAGCTTTTCGTACCCGTAGGTGTTGGGTTCGCTCTTGATGAGCCAATATTGCCGTGCCATGTCGCTCCTTCAGGCTTTGGGCGCCAAGATCTGGATGCGCTCCGCAACGTATTTGGATAAAAGCTGCTCTTCGTCTTTCGACAGCTGCGAGCCCCCATCGAATAACGCGAATGAAGCGTATTCGTAAAGCCACTGCGCGAGGACGGCATCGGGGTCCTCGCCGGCGAGGCTCTTGATGTTGTGGGCAATGCGCGAGGCGTCGAGGCGGCCGGCCTCCGACGGCCCCGCTCCCGCAAACAGAGTGTCGTAAATGCCGATGCTGGTTGCGAACGCCGACAAATGCTGGCGCAACGGGTCCGTCTTACCCACTCGCCCGACCGCCTCGTAGATGGCACTCATCACATCGTTGAAGACGCCGACGAGTGCCTCGGGGCCTTCCGGCGTCGGGGGACTGATGTGAACGAATCCCGCGCGTACCAGTTGAAACAAGTCCCGCATCACTTCGAATTCGCCCAGTCCGCACACACGCCCGACTTGGAGGATGGAGCGGCGACCATCACAGGCGTTCCACACCTTCTTGAATTCGTCCTCCGGATCGGACCGGCCGGCGATCGGAACGGGAATGTGGTGGTCGGAAGGAATCCTGTCGCGAAAGTATTTGCTTTCGTCCATGCGCTGAACGCCCTCCATGAGGACGTTGTTGGCGCTGACGTGGTGCTGGATGGGTATCCTCGCCGGATCGTAGCGGTCGAGAAAGTAGAACATCCCGTCGTCGACGAGGAGCGTGGCGAAGGCAATCTCCTTGGTTTGCTTGACGATCACTTCGAAGAGTCGTTCGGGGGTGATGAAGCCACGCTCCACCGCGACCTCGCCGAACTTGCGTCCTTCGCCGAGCGCCGCCCCTACCGTCTCGAGCTGAGCGGAATTGAGGACGCCCAAGCGGTAGAGGAGCGCGCCCAAACGCTCGGCGACCAGGTTGGTCTGCGCTCCCAAGATGTTGCCCGCGTCGAAAAAGAGCGAGCGCGAGGCGTCGCCATTGACGACCACCAGCTCCCCCTTCCAGCCGGCCTGGGCGACGAGGGCCACGATGTCGCAGAGCACGCCCGGCGCCGTGATCTCGCCGGCGAGCCGCACGATCGCTCCATCCCCCTCGTCGCGTGCCCCATCCTCACCGACATATCGCAAGAAGATGACGTGGCGCGGTGCCGGCATCATGCGAAAAGCGCCTAGCCGGGAACGCAGGCGCTGGCTGGCTAGTTTTCCCACCGGGTGGACGACGCCGGTCGAGTCGATGCGTACGAGCTCGTCGCGTGACATGAGAGCTCATCATATACCGGGAGGACCCGAACGGGGCCCGGCCCGCCTTCCGGCCTCCTCTCTGCCGCGCGCGGCAGAGAGAAGCTCTGCACCCAACGGGTGAGGTAGTGGTAGGTTGGGCTACCGTGTCTCGTCGCCCGCCGGCCAACCCGCCTAGTGACCCCCTGCTCCGTCGCGAGCAGCGCAAGGCACCGCTGCCCCCGTTGCCGTCGGCGCCTCACCTTCCCATGGCTCGCCCAGCGGGTCCGCTGCCCGTACCGTCGCCACCGCCACCCCGGCCGGCACGTACGAGCAGCGCTCCGCCGGCGGCCTCGCATTACGCGCCGCCACATGCACCGCCCGCGCCGCGGAGTTTTCCGACCGAAGCTCGATCCTTCGAGGGACCGCGCGAAGGGCGGACACAGGACCGGCGCGTCGAGATCGCCGAGACCGCCGCCGCCATGCCGGATGCTGGTCCGCCGCGCGGGCGGTCCCCCATTCCTGCGTCGCCCTTGAGGCCGCCGGCGATGCCGCGGATCCCAGCGTCGCCTTCGCCCGCACTACCCTCCTCCCCCCCTCTTCTCGCCGCTCCGCCGCCTCTCCCCTCGTCTCCCCCTCTGCCGCCTTCTCCGCCTCTGCCCCCCTCTCCATTCCGGCCGCCGGCGACCCCGACCGAATTCGAGGGCGCGCTGGCGCGAGCGAGTTATCTCGCCGATTCCCCGACCGTGCTGGCGCTCTGGTTGTCGCTGCGGATGGAGCGGCCCCTACTCATCGAAGGTCCCGCTGGCGTCGGCAAGACCGACTTGGCGAGGGCTGCCGCCGAGTCCCTGGGAAGGCCGCTGATCCGTCTCCAGTGCTACGAGGGACTCGACGAGGCCAAAGCACTCTACGAGTGGGACTACGCGAAACAGCTTCTCTACACTCAACTGTTGCGCGATGCGACTGCGCAAAACATTGCCCGTGCGGCTTCTCTGTCGGAAGCCGCCGAAATCGTCGCGCGGAGCGAGGCTCCCTTCTGGAGCGAACGCTTTCTCATCGCGCGGCCCTTGCTCGCCGCCATCGAGAGCACCATTCCTGCCGTGCTGCTCATCGACGAAGTGGATCGATCGGATCCCGAGTTCGAGGCGTTCTTGCTCGAAATCCTCTCCGAATTTCAGGTCACCATTCCCGAGCTCGGCACCATGCGGGCCAAACATCGCCCTCTCGTTCTTTTGACGAGCAACCGCGTTCGCGAGATGACCGATGCGTTGCGGCGCCGCTGCTTGCACGCATACCTCGACTATCCTTCCCCTTCCCGCGAGCTCGCCATCGTCCAATTGCGAGTTCCGGACATCGACCGCAGCCTGGCGGCAGAGCTGGTGTCTTTCGTCCATCAGGTTCGCGGCATGGACCTTCGCAAGGTGCCTTCGATCTCGGAAACCGTCGACTGGGCGCGCGCGCTTCTCTTGCTCGGGGCCCGTTCACTCGACCCTTCGCTCGCCCAGGAGACGCTGGGCGTCCTGGTCAAGCATCACGAAGACCGGGCGAAGCTCGAAAGTCAGACGCGCGAGTTCGTCGATTCCGCGCGTCGTTGAAACGTCAGCTCATCGTAACTCGGCAACGTTGGCGCCGAAGAGACGCTCGAGGCCGGCGAGCATGGCGTCGCTCGGCGCGACCCTCAGCGAGCTGCCGAGCGCGAGCACGGCTTCTGCGCCGTTGGCGAGTTCGATCACGACGCTCACCGGACAATTCCCCGGCGACAAACGCAAGACTTCCCGGAGCGCGCGCAGGTGTTCGGCCCGCGTACGTTCGGCGGCCAGCCGGATGGAAACACCGCGGGCTTCGCTCTGAATCGCGCCGGCGAGTGACTGGACGCTCTCCAGAAAGAGAGTAGGCCTTCGGCCGGCATCGCTTTCGTCCGCATCTTCTTCGGCCGTCAGTGGAAACGAAACCTTGCCCTCCACCAGAACGGGTTCGCTTCCGGTCAACAGAGGGGCCGCGGCGTCGATTTTCTTTTCCGCGACTTTGACGTCCACCCTACCCACTTCGTCCTCGAGCTCGAAAAATGCGACCCGCCCTCCGCCGTTCTTGAAGACTCGATCGCGATAGTTTTCGACGACTCCGGCGACCCGCACCTTGGTCCATTGCGCGAGCCCGGGCAGCTCCGTCGTCGGCGTCACGTCGAAGCGGCGCAGTTCCTTGCCGTAGCGGTCGAGTGGATGACCCGATACGTAAAACCCGAGGGCCTGCTTCTCCCGCCGGAGCGTTTCGCGCGAGTCCCACGGGTCGCGCGGGGGATACTCGTCCAGTGTTTTCGACGGAGAAGCCGCGCCGGCGCGACTTTCGAGTAACGAGAAAAGCGTCGTCTGCCCGCGCTCTCGATCCTTGCTGGCGCTGCGCGATCGCTCGAGCGCGAGGTCCACCGCGGCTTGGGCCCGCGATCGCGCGATGCCCCGCGGGGAAAGCACCGAATCGAAAGCCCCGCACTGAATCAGCGATTCGAGCGTGGCTTTGTTGACGCGGCGAGCGTCGACTCGACTGGCGAAGTCGAACAGATCGTGGAACGGACCACCGGTCGCACGCGCTTCGAAGATCGCTTGCAGCGCGCTATCGCCGATCCCCCGGACGGCCCCGAGACCGAAGCGGATTTGCGGCCCATACGCATCTTTCACTTTGGAGCCGCGTTCGCCTTTGTACTTACCGTCTGGCGACGCGTAGACCACCGTGAAGTCGGTCTGAGAAAGGTTGATGTCGGGCGGCAAGATCGTGGCACCCATTGCCCGGCCCTCGGCGATGATGCGCACGACCTTCTCGATTTTGCCATGGTCGGCGGTGAGCAAGGCACAAAGGAACTCCACTGGGTAGTGGGCCTTCATGTATGCCGTCTGATAGGTGAGTAAGCCGTAAGCGGCGGCGTGGCTCTTGTTGAAGCCGTAGCCCGCAAAGTGCGCGATGAGCTGAAAAATGCGCTCGGAGTCCGCGTCGCTGACCCCCTTCGCGCGCGCCCCCTCCACGAAGGCCTGTTGCTGCTTGGCCATCTTGTCGGCCAGCTTCTTGCCCATTGCCTTGCGCAAAAGGTCCGCGCCGCCCAGCGTGTAGCCGGCGAGCTTCTGCGCGATGAGCATCACCTGCTCTTGGTAAACGATGACGCCCCGGGTCGGCTTGACCACGTCGTCGACGAGCGGATGCAGACTGGTCACCGGTTTTCGGCCGTGCTTGGTGTCGACGAAGTCCTTCACCATGCCCGCATTGAGCGGCCCAGGGCGGTAGAGCGCGCCCAAGGCGACGATGTCCTCGAACACCTCGGGACGGTAATCCTTGAAAAGCTGCTGCATGCCTGTCGATTCGAGCTGGAACACGCCGGTCGTCTCGCCGCTCTGCAAGAGCTGGTAGGTGAGCTTGTCGTCGAGAAGGAGCGCGCCGAGGTCGAACTTCTCGTCGGCGCGATCGGGGCGGGCGTTGACGAGGCGCGCCGCAATCGAGAGCACGGTGAGGGTCTTCAGCCCCAAGAAGTCGAACTTGACGAGCCCCGCCTCTTCGACGTCGTCCTTGTCGTATTGGGTGACGATCTTTCCTTCGTTCAAGAAGCAGGGAACGTGATCCCACAGCTTGCCTTTGCTGATAACCACGCCGGCTGCGTGCTTGCCTGCGTGCCGGGTCAGCCCCTCGAGATTCTGGGCAACCTTGATGAGCTCGCGGGCAAAGTCGTCTTCCTTGACGCGCAAGGCAAGCTTCGGCTCGACCTCGAGGGCCTCGGGGATCGTGTACATCTGCCCCTGCACCTTGGGGTTCGGCGGAATCAAGCTGGCCAGCGCTTGCGCCTCGTTGGCGGGCATGCCCATCGCGCGCGCCACGTCCTTGATGACGCTGCGCGCCTTGAGCTCGTGAAACGTCGCGATCTGCCCGACCGACTCGCGGCCGTATTTTTCGGTGACGTATTCGATGACCTCGTCACGTCGATCCATGCAGAAATCGATGTCGAAATCGGGCATCGAGATGCGTTCGGGATTGAGAAACCGCTCGAACAGCAAACCGTACGGAAGGGGATCGAGATCGGTGATCCGCATCGAGTAGGCGACCAACGATCCCGCGCCCGATCCTCGCCCCGGCCCTACCGGTACCCCCCTGTTCTTGGCGTGGCGGATGAAATCCCAGACGATGAGAAAATAGCCCGAGAAGCCCATCTTCACGATGACGTCGATTTCAGTGTCGAGTCGTTTCTCGTAAAGGGCGTGATCGACCGCTTTGCCGAGCGCGCCGAATTCCTGGAATCGATGGCGCAGCCCCTCGCGCGCGACATGCTCGAAGTAGGTCGACGTTTCGAATCCTTCCGGAACCTTGAAATCGGGCAGCATCGGACGGCCGAGCTTGAGCTCGAGGCCGCTGCACATCTCGGCGATGACGAGGGTCGAGGCGATCGCTTGGGGCAGCTCGCGAAACCTCTTCGCCATCTCGTCGGCGCTCTTGAAGTACATCTCCGAAGAGCCATGGTGCCCCGCCTTCGCTTCCGCGTAGGTGCGGCCGGTCTGCGCGCAGGTCAAACAGAGTTGAGCATCCGCATCTTCCCTGGCGAGGTAATGGACATCGTTGGTGGCGACCAGAGGCAGCTCGAGCTTCCTCGCGCAGTCGACGAGAATCTTGTTGAGCACGGGTTGCTCGACCAGGTCATGATCCTGCAGCTCGACGAAAAGCGATCCCGGCTCGAAAGCACGCTTCATCCGCTCGAGCATGGCCAGCCCGGCCCCCTCGCCTTGCTCGAGTACCTGCTGCGCTACCACGCCTCCCATGCAGCCGGTCAACGCGATGAGCCCGTGGCATTGTTCGGCCACGGCTTCCCAGGTCACGCTCGGTGCCGTATCGCTGGCAGCCTCGATCTGCCCCAGCGACACGAGGCGAATGAGATTGCGATACCCCTCTTCGTTCCTCGCCAGCAAGACCAGGTGATCGACGGGCGTTCTGCGCCGTTCGCGCCCTTCCTGCGGCCGCGCAAGATTGAGCTCGCATCCCAAGATCGGCGTGACCCCCCGCTCTTTGCACGCCTTGTACAGCTGCAGGGCTCCGAACATGTTGCCGTGATCGGTCATGGCCACCGCCCGCATCCCGAGCTCCTGGGCCCGCCCGGCGACCTGCCCGATGCGCAAGGCGCCGTCCAGAAACGAATACTGGGTATGGACGTGCAGGTGGACGAACTCGGCAGCCATGCGCCGCGTCGTTATAGCATCACCCAAGAGAGGAGGAGTCGCCTTCGATCTGGGTGAGCACCCGGTCGTACCAACGGTCGAGCGTCCGGCGGAACGGCCACATCCACCCGTAGGCGCCGCTCGTGAATTGCTTCACGATGTGGTCGCGTAGCTCGGGGGAACGCGCGGCGGACAGTCCTCGGTACTCGGCGGTGGCGCGCAGCGTCTCGGCGTAAGCTTCCCATTCGATCCGCGCGCGCCCGTAAGCCAAACCAAGGGGAAAAAACGGAACGAGATAGAGAAACGTCATGAGCAGGTCGCCATAGCGGCGCCTCTGGCGGAGATGGACGCGCTCATGACGAAGCGTGATGAGGCGCGACAGGTCCGGTGTCGTCTCCCAGCTGTCGGGCACGTAAAGCGCGTCCCAGAGCACCGTGTGGTAGTGGGTGAGAAACTCGCGCTGCGCGCCGAACGTCAGCACTTTGAGCACGATGTCGATCACACGCGAAAGCTTGCTATCGCGCTTTCGCACGATACGAAAGCGCGGGAACTCCCGCCGGATCTCGACAACGAACGCCTCCGAGCGGGACGTCAATCGAAGCGCGCTCCCAGGGTGAACGTTCGTCCTGCGACGAGCTCGCGCGCGGAGAGGGCCCTTTTTCCTTCGACCTGCGCCCGCACGATCTCGAGCGTGCCTTGGCCGCATGCCACCAGCGTCATCTCGGGATTCGCCGCCACGATCGTCGCCGGCGCGGCGGGTCCGGGCGCGAGCGTCGAACGGCGCGTAGCAAGAACTTTGATCATCTTGCCCGCGAGATACGTGAAGGCGCCGGGCCAGGGGGTCATGCCGCGCACATGATCGTGTACTTCCGCGGCCGATTTCTCCCACGCGATACGGCCATCTTTTTTTTGCAAAATGGGTGCGAGCGACGCGTCCGCGGGATTCTGCGGCATGGCAACGAGCTCCCCCGTGATCACGCGCGGGACATCTTCGCGAACCACGTCGGCTGCGAGCTCTGCCAGGCGCACCGCCAGGTCTCCTGTCGTTTCGTCGGAGCCGATTTTCGTCCTGCGCACGATGTAGACCGGGCCGGTGTCGAGACCCTCGTCCATTTGCATGAGGCTGATGCCCGTCTCGGTTTCGCCCTGCACGATGGCCCAATTGATCGGAGCCGCCCCCCGATAGCGCGGCAGGATCGATGCGTGCAGATTCATACATCCGCGGGCCGGCGCCGCGAGAACGGCGGGGGGCAAAATCCGGCCGTAAGCCAGCACGAGCGCCACGTCGGCTTCTCGCGCGCGCAGCCACTCCAGAAAATCGGGCGTCCTGATTTTCGTTGGCTGCAGCACCGGGATCCGGAGTCGCTCGGCTTCGAGCTTCACCGGAGGTGCGTGCAGGTGCAGACCCCGACCGGAAGGGCGGTCCGGCTGACAAACGACCCCGGCGACTTCGGCGATGGTCGCCAGGGCACGCAGCGAGGGCACCGCAATTTCCGGGGTTCCGAAGAAAATGGCGCGCATGATACTCGCTCGACGAGAGTGGAACGTAGCATTACTGGGTCAGATCCTCGCTACCAGATCGTTGCATCGGAGCAGCCAGAGTGCCCACAAAAGTACTGAGCGAACATACAAGGCGGAACTGGCTCTCGGCGAAGCCGAGGAGGCGGAGGCCTGACGACCGTTCCGGTCTGATGCGCAGCTCCGACGGCCTCGCCGTAAGTTACGTGGCCACCTCGCGGAAATTGCCGATCGTGACTGTCATAGCCAAGATCTGACCCCCAGTAGCTAGATCGTCTCAGCTTTCGCTGCTTTCTTCTTCTTTTCCGCGCATACCGTGCTTCTTGGCGAGGTCGTAGAGGTACTTGCGATCCATCTGCGCTTCGCGCGCGGCGGCGCTGATGTTCCCGTTGTGCCTGCCGAGCAGCCATTTGACGTAGCGCCGCTCGAACTCGGACTCGAAGCGCGCGCGGGTGTCGCGGTAACTGCGACCGGGCTGGAAGACGTGCAGGTCGTTCGCTCGTTCGGCCGAGGTGGGCAGAGTCATGAGCTTGACCTCGGTTTCGCCGGCGGCGCGCGCCAGGTAGCTGGCTCGCTCGAGCATGTTGCGCAGCTCTCGCACATTGCCGGGCCAATCGTGGGCCGCAAGCGCCGAGATGGCCTCCTCGGTCATCGAGAGCGGGCCGAGCGAGGGATCGTTTTGGGAGGTCTGCTGTAAGAAGAGGCGCACGAGCCCGGGGATGTCTTCCCGGCGCGTGCGGAGCGGCGGCACCACCACCGGAACCGCGGCCAGCCGGTCATAGAGATCTTCGCGAAATTTGCCGCGCTCGACTTCGCGTTTCAAGTCGCGCTTGGTGGCGGCCACCACCCGCACGTCGGCGCGCAGTGTCTTGGTGCCGCCCACCCTGCGAAACTCTTTCGACTCGAGTACACGCAAGAGTTTGGGCTGTACATCGATGGGAAGCTCGCCAGCTTCGTCGAGGAACAGCGTTCCACCTTCGGCATTCTCGAACGCGCCGCGGCGCGACTCGACGGCCCCCGTGAAGGCTCCGCGCTCGTGGCCGAAAAGCTCGCTTTCGATGAGCGTGTGACTGACGGCACCGCAATCGATGACCACGAAGGCTGCCTTGGCCCTCGTGCTGGCCAGATGAATCGCGCGGGCAAGCACATCCTTGCCGGTTCCGGTCTCCCCTTCCAGCAGGACCGTTCCGTCGGTAGGCGCAATTCGCTCCAGCATGGCGAAAACCGTTCGCATGGCCGGGCTTTCGCCGATGGCCGCACCGAAGTTCGGCTCGCGCGAAGGGGCGGCGTTCGCCGGCACGGGAGTGAGACGCGTCGCGACGTTGGAATCTGGTTTCATCTCGGCTGTCATCGCAACGCCTCTCGCACGGGAAGAATCACGGAGCTCGTGCCCAGGTTATCCCGCTTCCACCATGGAGTCCCCTCAAGGTTAACCCGCCGCGACCAATGTGTCGTGTCCGCTCGACCGGTGCGCGTGATGACGACCTCGGCTTCCCATTCGCCCTCGGGGAGTCGGACGTGTGCGTGAAGCCTCCCAGGAGCGCTCCGCTCCGCAAAGTGCCATCGCGTCGACAGCGCGGCTTCGTCTCCGGGAGCGCGAGGATTGGTCCAGGTGAGCTCCACGTCGGTGATCTCCGGTGCGACACCCCCGAAGTCGAGCACGACATCGTGGTCGCGCGGCATCTTCGGGCCAATGGCGAAGTAGGCGCCGAGAAACGCCGCGACGAGAAAGAGCGGAGCGAACCGGCGCCGCACCTGGACGGCTACCACCTCCGCCTCACCCAACGGCTTCCGCCCAACACGGTGCTAGCGCTGTGGAGGAGCGTCGGGCGGTCGCGGTTCGCGATGGCGTTCGAGCTCCATGCGTCCCGTCAGACGTTCCCATGTATGCCACGCTCCGACGAACGCCACGTAGCAGAGGACCACGCCGATCGCGCACAGGTCGTAGATCATGATCCACCCGACCACGTAATTGGCGGCATCGGCGTGCGTCACGCGCGTGACGATCCAGGCGACGAAGCTTAGAAAGAGAATCGCCGTGACCGAGTAGAAGATGGCGAAAAACCAGCGCACTGGAAGGCGGTATTTGACCGAAAGCGGACGAAAGTCAACTCGTCCTGCTAGCGCCCTCTCGCCGCGCGGATGCGCGCCACCAAGCCTGCGACCACGTCGCGCGGCAGCTCGAATTTCGGCATCCGATTTTTGCCATTCAGAATGACCTGCGCGATCTGCTGATCGGTGGCTTTATTCTGCCAATCTGCGGCGGTGAGATCCGGCGCGCGCAGCAGCGCTCCTTGCGGTCCATCGCCTTTGCCGAGCGGGCCGTGGCAAGTCGCGCATTGATTGCGCCAGGTCACCTCGACGAGCGTGAGCGTCGGGTTCGCGCTCGCGCTCGCCGGAGGCACCGTTCGTCCTCTCGTTGACGCACGTGCTTGCTGTGTCTCCTCGGTGCGGTCGTGATCGTTCGGCTTCCACTCGCGTAGATCGGACGGCGCCGAATCGCACCCCGCGGCAGCGACAACCAAGCTGAGCGCGAGGAGCGACGGGAAAGGCAGCTTTCGAGGGGGACTCACGGCGTGCCCGAGGGAGTACGAGACGTCGGCCCGAGCGTCAACCCGAGATGGGCAGGTGAGGTGCGCTATTTCTTGGCAGCCGGGGGCGGCGGGGGTGCCTGCCCGGGCGCGGCCTTCCCGCCGCCCGTCTCATCGCGGCCCAAAAACGGCTTGCCGTTGATCTCCGCGAGATGAAACTCCGTGCGGCGGTTCTGGGCTTTGCCGTCGTCGCTCTTGTTGTCGGCGATCGGCTTGGTGTCGCCGAAACCCACCGCGATGCAACGATCTTTCGGAATCCCGTGATCAGCGAGCCACTGGACCACCGCCATCGCCCGATCCTGCGATAGCTTGAGATTGGCTTCCGCCTTTCCGACGTTGTCGGTGTGCCCCTCGATCCGGATGCGCGTGAAGTTCTTGTTCTGCTCCATGAACTCTTTGAGCGTGCTGAGTGTCGGTTCGCTCTCCGGCTTGATGATCGCCTTGCCGGTCTCGTAAACGATGTTGCCCGGGATCCCCAGCCTGCCATCCTTGACGGTCACGTTCGACTTCGGCGGTTCGGCAGCGGGCGGCGTGGTCGGCGCTGGCTCGGGCGTCGTCGCCGCGGCGGGCGTCGGCGCAGGAGGCGGCGGCTGCGTGGCAGCAGGCGGAGGCGGCGCGCTCTGCGCCTGTCCGCCCGTCTGCGCGTGAGCCTCACAGCCGATCACGGCGGGAACAAGTGCTGCAATAAGTGCGGTCCACATCCAAGGAGCGATCATCTTTCGAGCCATCTTCCTTCTCCTCTTGTGACTGGCGGCTTTGGAGCCGGCTTCGTTCATGGGCTCGGGTAAAGAGCGTTACGCCACCGTTTCCCTCGCGCCCTTTGGACGAAGCAGTCGAGCAGCTTCTTCATCCGCAACTTATCTCAACTCTGCGGTGATCCGGGCGAGAAACGGTCGGACACCGACACGATCATACATGCCGCGCCGATCTGTATTCGTGGAGCGCAGCCATTTGTGGCAGGCTGGTCGGGCTCCATGAACGTGCGAAAGGCGGGGCCACTAGGGGCCATGACCATCCGCGTCAGTCGACGTAAGTGGTTACAATCGTTGGCAATTGGAGGGACGGTTTCGGTGCTCGGGGGAACGGTCGCCCTCGTGCGCTCGTGCGGATACGATGTCGACGCCGCGACGGAAGCCAAGCTTCGCGTGCTCGCTCCGTGGCAATACGTCGTCGTGCGGGACGTCGCGCGCCGCATGGTGGCACCGGATCGCTCGGAAGGGGTGCCCACGCCCGACGAGGTGGGCGTGGCCGAATTCGTGGATCGGTATTTGATGGATCTGCGCCCTGCTCTTCGACGCGACGTGCTGCGGATGCTGCGTTACCTCGAGCAGCTCGCACCGCTTGCATCGGGTTTGGTGCACCGATTCACGGCGCTGTCCGCTCCCGATCAAGATCGGGTGCTCGGTGCGCTCGAGGCGAGCCAGACCGACCTGCTGCGCGCCGGATTTCAGGCGATGAAAGGCCTCGTCATGATGGGCTACTACCGCGATCCCAAGACGTTCTCGATCCTCGGATATCGAGGTCCGCTCCTGGCGATGCCGGACAAGGGGACACCGTGATCATCCGCGGTCGCGATCTCGGGCGCGACTTCGAAGACGATGCCGACGCGGTCATCGTCGGCAGCGGCGCCGGCGGGGGCATGGCGCTGCGCGAGCTCGCGCGGGCCGGACTGAAAGTTATCGCGCTCGAAGAGGGCGGCTACCATACGCCTGCCGATTTCAACCAACGCGAGGAGCAGATGCTCTCGCTTCTCTTCCACGATGGTGGCGCGCGCACGACCGCCGATCGTGCCGTTCGCGTTCTCACCGGCCGAGGCGTCGGAGGATCGACGATCCACAACACCAATCTCTGCAAGCGTACGCCGCCCGAGATTCTCGATCTCTGGGCGCGCAAGTACGGCGTCATCGGCTGTACCGAAAAGGAGCTCGCACCGGTCTTCGCCGAGGTCGAGCGGGACCTGTCGGTTCGCGAGATCCCCGAGCAGCAGCGCAACGGAAATAATCAGGTGCTCGCGCGAGGCGTCAAAGCGATCGGCTACCACGGCGGGCCGCTCAAGCACAATCGCGTCGGCTGTCGCGAGAGCGGATTCTGCGACCTCGGCTGCAGCTACGATGCCAAGCAGAACGTCACCAAGGTGCTCCTGCCCGATGCCTTCGCGGCGCCCGGCAAGGCGGTGGTGATGAGCGATGTCAAGGCGACGCGCGTCGAGCACAAGGCGGGCGCCGTCACCGGCGTGATGGGCGTAGCAACCGATCGGGCCGGCAACCCGGTGGCAAAAGTGAAGCTGAAGGCGAAGGTGGTCGTGCTCGCCGCGAGCGCCGTCGGAAGCCCGGCGCTCGCGCTGGCCAGCGACTTGCCCGACCCGCACGGGCTGACCGGGCGCGGGCTGCGTCTTCACCCCGGAGCAGCAATCGCTGGATTCTTCGGCGATCGAATCGACGGCGTGTACGGAATTCCGCAGAGCTACGAGTGCACCGAGTTTCTCGATCTGCACGAAGGAAGCGAGCGCCGGGTGTGGATCACCACCGCGTTCGCACACCCCATCGGTGCCGCTGCGTCTTTACCGGGATTCGGACCTTCGCACATGACGCTGATGCGGCGCTACTCGCACATGGCCGTTCTCACCGCCATGGTCCACGACGAGGGAGAAGGACGTGTCACCTTGGGCGAAGAAGGAGCGCCGCGCCTGGAGTACAACCTCGCCGAGGCGGACCGCGCCCAGCTCGTCTTGGGGTTGCGGGGAGCGGCCCGAATTCTATTGGCGGCCGGAGCACGGGAGGTCTTGCTCGGCACGATCCCGCCGCTCCGGTTGACGAAGATTCTCGATGTCGATCGCATCACCGCCGACATCGTAGGGCCCCACAAGCTACCGCTCCTTTCGGTGCACCCGATGGGCACGATGCATTTCGGCGAAGACCCAACCAAGAGCATCGTGAAGAGCACGGGCGAGCATCATGGCGTACGAGGACTCTTCGTTCTCGACGGGTCGCTGTTCCCCACGAGCATTGCCGTGCCGCCGCAGATCTCGATCTACGCCTTCGCGCGCCTCCTCGCCAAACACGTCGTCGATCGCGCGCGGGGATAGCTCGAGCCGATCAGTACGCGAGGGCGCCGGGGACGACGAGCCTGAACTCCCCCTTGGGACAAGCGCGCTCGAAGATCGCTCCCCGACGATCAGCCAGACCGGAGCGGATGAGACCATCGGCCCGCTGAAGAGAGTAGGCTGCGAGCGGCGCGGGCGAAGTTCTGCCGTCGGGAACGATGAAGATGAGCGCCGGCGAGCTGCTGGTCGGGATCGGAAAAGCGATCTGGCACGCGTTGGCTACGATGCCGCTCTTGTCGTCGGCCACACAACGCGAAAGGGCGCGTGCGTCGGCTTTGGTGGCGTCCGTCGAGGGAATCCGTGCGATCAGCCGCGCCGCCGCTTGCCGAACCATCTCCGACGGGTCCTGAGCCAGCAACGCGCGCTCGCGGGCACCGCCGTCGCACCGACCCCCAAGGATGTTGAGCCCGGTCAGGCTGTTCGCGCGAACGTAGACACGGAAATCAGCCGTGGCTTTGCAGAGTGCTGCCACCGCTCGCGATTTGGCGGCGGGGTCGGTCGGGGAGAGCGTCTTGCCGAGGAGCGCCGCTGCTCCTACCGCGTTCGCGGCCACGTCGAGGTCGCCGTCGGAGATGAGCTCGAGAGCACGCGCCAGGGCGGCCGAGGCATCCGGTCCCCTCGGCAAATACGTTGTCGCCCAGATCGCTTCCGCACGGACGCTCCCATCCGGATCCGAAAGCAGCGGGCGCAGCACCGCAAACTGCTCGGGGTGACCCGCGAGCGCCTCCGCGATTTTGCGCCGGTCCGGCACGTCGGAACTTCGCCGGACGAGGGTCGCAAGCAAGTTGCCCCCCGCAGCGCCGGACATGCGACCGATACCTTCCACGAGTGCGTCACGCACCCCGCTTCCGGTGCTGAACAGGATTTTTTCCAGCTGCTTCGCGGTCCCCTCTCCGCTGCGCGAAAGGGCCCCCGAGAGCGCCAGCCCGATGGCCGTCCGATCCTCGGTGGCGGCTTGAGTGAGACGCTCGAGCAGCACGCCCACGCTTGCTTGGCCGGCCGACGACCCCAGCGCGAGCGCTGCGTGAAGTCGCACGCCGGCGTTGTCATCGCCGAGAGCATCGAGAAGCGGAGCATCTTGACCGGCCGGACCCATCTCCCCGAGGGCGTCGATGGCTGCAAGGCGCAGCCCGAGCCCTTTGCTCTTCACGAGCGACAGCAAGACGTCAATCGCCCGAGGCGCGCCCGTTCGTCCGAGCGCGCGGGCGAGCTGCTCTCGTTCTTCGACGGACGTCTTCGGTTCACGCATGGCGGCCACCAGCGGCTCGACCGCCCGCCCATCGCGACGCGACGGATCGAGCAGAGCGCTCACCGCCAACACCGCCTGACGCCGGACGACCGGGTTCGAGTCGGAGAGCAACTCGAGCACCGTCGGTACCGTCGCCGGATCGCCGAGCTCCGTCAGCGCGCGCAACCCGGCGTAAGCGCCGAGCGTACCCTTGCGCATCGCCTGCATGATGGCCGAACCTGCGCCCTTGGCTTTCATCGAGCCGAGCACCAGCGCCGCGCCCGCCGCCACGTTGGCGCTGCCGTACTGCTCGAGGGCAGCCATGAGCGGTCCAACCGCTTTCGCTCCGCTCATCTCGAGTGCGTCGCGCACCGAGGAAGTCTTGGCCGCCGGATCCTCGGTCGCCAGACCCTTGATGAGAGTGCGGATCGCTGGCTCCGAAGCGATCTTCCCGAGCGCCGTCAGGGCGGCCACCCGCACTTCGGGCGAACCTCTTTCTTCCAAGAGCGGCGCGATGGCCAGCACCGCTTCGTGCGAGCCCAAGCGGCCGAGTGCGGTCAGCGCGTCGACCCGCACCTGTGCCACCCCGTCGCGGAGCGCGAGGATGAGCGCGCTTCCGGCGCGGGGATCTCCGAGCTCGCCGAGCGCTCGCGCGACCGCGCGGCGCACCTCGGGCGCGCTGTCTCCCACCTTGCCGATGAGCGGAACCGCGGCGGTCGGATCGCCGATGTGCGCCAGTGCTTGCGCCACTTCGGCTCGCACGTTGGCCGACGGATCGTCCAAGTGTCCGAGCAGCGGTCCGACCGCTTCGGACGCGCCACTCGCGCCCATGGCGGCCGCCGCCGCAAGCCGAACCCCTGCATCCGGATCGCCCAACACGCGCCCGAGCGCGACGACGGCGCGCGGCGAAGGCACGTGCCGGATCAGCTCGCAAGCTGCGAGGCGCACCCGTACGTCGGAATCGCTGAGCCACGGAATGACGGCATCGAGCGCGACGGCGCTACGCAGTCGAATCGCCGATTTCGCCGCGCGAAGCCGCACTTCCACATCGGAATCACCGAGCGCCTTCACCAGCAGGCTCGCCGCCGTACGCGCATCCATCTCGCCGATCGCCAGCGCGGCGGCGCGCCGCTCCGCGACGTCGCCGCTCTGCAGCGCTCGCGCAACCTTGGCCGGCGCACTCGGCCACACGAACGCCCCCGCCCCCTGGGCGCCGAGCCCAATTCCCCCCGCCACGAGCAGCGCCAAGACGGTACGACTCACCACAGCGCCGACAGTAGCACGACGCCGTCGCCGGCCGGCCATGGGCTTCTGCCGGGTTTGTTAAACGGGGAGGCGGGGGAGCGGGGAGACTTTGTTCTTTCGAAAATTCAAAAATCCCGTCTCCTCGGTTCTCTGTGAAATACACCCGCCGAGTCAGGGCTGCGAGATGCCGTCGACGGCCGGCGTCGGTGGGGCCCAGCGGCGCGTTTGGGAGAGGACCCTGCGCATGGCTTCGACGCAGCACGTGTTCTGCTCCTCGGTACCGACCGTTACGCGGACGTAGCTACGCTTGGCGTGATGAACCGCCAAGAGGCGGATGTACACACCTTCGGTCAGCATCGCTTCGACGATGGCTTCGGCCGACACGCCCGACTTGGCGACGTCGAGCAGGACGAAATTGCCTTCTCCCGAGATGACCGAGAGACCCCGAATACTGCCGAGCTCGCGTTCGAGGTAATCACGCCCGTGTCGTAGCTGCTTCATTCGGCGCTCGAACTCTTCCACATCATCGAGCGCCGCGAGGGCTCCCGCCAGTGTCAACGACGAGACGTTCCAGGGGACCTTGGCCCGCATCAAGAGACGGGTCACTGCGGGATGAGCCAGCGCGTAGCCGAGCCGCAGCCCCGCCAGCCCGAACGCCTTGGAGAAGGTCCGTATGAGGATGGCGTTGGGGAACTCCGCCAAGAGGTGCGCGAGCGAGTCCGGTGTCTCCCCGAGCTCGTGGTACGCCTCGTCGATCGCGGTTGGCAGTCCGAGGCGCAGAACCCTGCGCATCGCCGCCTCGCTCAAGCGATTGCCGGTCGGGTTGTTGGGCGTGCAGAGGAAAATGACTTTCGTCCTCTCGGTGACCGCCGAAACGATGCCCGAAACGTCGAACTCGTGGTCGTCGGTCATCGGAACGAAAACCGGAATGCCTCCGCAGACGCGGGCGCGCGCCTCGTACATGGAGAAGGTGGGCACGCTGAGCAGCACCTCCTCGCCGGGAGCAACGAAGGTTCGCACCACGAGATCGATGAGCTCGGTCGAGCCGGCGCCGAGGACGACGTGCCCATCTTCGAAGCCTTCACGCTCACCGAGGCGCCGCCTCAGCTCGAGGCCACTGGTCGGGTACAGGTTGCCCTGCTGGGCGGCGCTCACGATCGCGTCGATCACACGCGAGCTCGGCGAAAATGGGCTCTCGTTCGACATCATCCGGAGAAGCCCCTGGCCGCGCGAAGACGCGACCTCGAAGTGATCCTCTCGATAGGGTTGCGCTGCCCGCACCCACGTCGGCGCGAAAAGCTCCATCCCTTCGCCATCGAAGCCGCCCGCCGCCGCCGGCTCATCGCCCAGCGAGTCGCCGAACACTCGAATCATGGCTTCCGCGCGCACGAATGCTTCGGGGGTGTCGACATCGATCCATCGACCATCGCCCATGTCGCAGCCGAAGAAACGTCCGCGCGCAGCGAGCGCGCGCACACCGTCCGATAGTGAGCAATCGCCGGCGCCCTTCTCGACCTTTTCGAGCTCGGCGATCAGCTCGGGACCGATGCGGAACACACCGGTATCGATGCAATCGTAGTTGCTGATGTCTTTGCCGATATCAGCGATCTTTCCGCCGTTCAGGCGAACCTTCGTCGCATCATCGAGATCGAAGCACCGTTCGATGTCGTAATCGACGCCGAGGGCGCAAGCGCCCTTCGGCAGGTCGAACTTCAAGAGCCGCCGGACGGCGTCGGGCGAATAAAGGTGGTCGGCCATCGAGAGGATGCACTCCCGGTCGATGAATTTTCTCGCGGCGAGCAGCGAAACCCCGTTTTTGCGATCGAAGCGCTCGTTCTGGACGAAGTGAAGCTTGAGCCCGAGGCTCGGCTCCGCCAAAAGCGCACGCCGGATCTGCTCGCCACGATAGCCAATGACGATGACCGCTTCACGAATTCCCTCTGCTTGCAGCGTGCGGAGCACCCTGATCAACAGAGCCACTCCGGCCACCCGCTTGAGAGGCTTGGGGAGCATGTCCTGGGCGACGAGGCGTGAGCCCGTCCCCGCCGCGAGAACGACCGCTCGCTCCAACCGACGTCCCGTTCGCTCGATCATTCTTGGCCTCACTAAGCAGGGTCAAACATGAGCCGGCCCGCATGTAACACGGGTGCGGCAAATGGGGCAATTCCTTTTCAAACTCGTGAACTTGCAGCTCTTCTCGATGTCGCTTTCGTTTCACACTGACGCAAAGCAGCTACACCTACCCACTCTTCCCACCCGGCACCTCCGGGCGGGGCGAATCGCGTCGCAACGCGATGCGTTGCTCGACAATTCGTGGTTCGTCGGTTCGTCCGACCGAACCGCCGGATGCCCTCCTGAGCAACCCGGATGCCAGGGCTGGGTGCGTCAGGCGCTACGCAGATCGAAACACTCGAGAAATGAAATCAAGCGAGCTTGCCTTCGTCCATCCACCGCCGTGCGCAAGCGAGATCCTCCGGCGTATCGACTTCGATCCAAGCGAGATCCGTCACGTCGACCGCGCGCGTTGGCACTCCCTCGGCGATGAGATCGTTGTAGACATCTTCGTAATAAAGGTCCGTGCGGTTCGCTTCCAGCGCCCGCGCGAGCGCTCGAAAGAGCTTCGCACCAGCGTCGGCGCTGACTCTTTCGATGCCAATGCTCTCTGCCGTGCACCGCTCGGGAGCCAATCCCTTTCCGAAGGAGCGAATCGACGCACCCTCGGTGATCACTTTCATCTCTTCGGCACCGAGGTCGCCTCGTCGTTCGACGGCGACGGCGAGCTCGGCGCCCTCCTCTTGCAGGCGGGTAAGGACGTCGCGCTGGAAGAGCACGTCGCCGTCGAGCTTGAAGAAGGCTCGGCCGGCAACCGCATGGGCGCAGCGGTAGAGCGAGACCGAATTTTGGGTGCGCTCGAAATCGGCGTTGTGGCAGTAGCTCACCTTCGCCGGCAAGCCGCCGAGGGCCGCGCGCACGGCGTCGTGACGGTAGCCAGTCGCCACCACGAGCTCGCGCACGCCGACGGACGAAAGTAAGCGCGCCGCGCGATGCAAGATGCTTTCGGCTCCTACCTCGAGGAGTGCTTTGGGACGCTCGTCGGTCAGCGGCCGCAAGCGCGTGCCCCCGCCCGCGGCGAGAATGACCGCGACCTCGCTCACGCGACCGCCAGGTCTGTCTCGCTCGTCCGATCGGGCAAGGCGAGATTCATCTCCCGAAAAGCCTCCTGCGAAACGCGGCGCTGCAGAGGTTTCAAATAGCCGTAATAGATGGCGTTCAAGACGACGAGCCGATAGACGAGGTAATACTCCGGATGCCCGAGCGCATTGAAGACTGAGAGCCCGAAGACCATCGATCCGAAGCCGAAAAACCGACGCCACACCTTCATGGCCTGCGCCGCATGCTTGCGATACCGAGCGCCTCGCACGGGGTCGTAGGGTGGATACATCGTCAACCGAGGACTCGTCGACGGATCGAAGGTGACCACGTAGTCGCGTTGGCTCTTGAGGTAGAAAAGGTAAATCGGGTAGCTGACCTTTTCGACCCACGACAGGGACGCCGGATCCTTGGCCGCGCGGCGCGATCGCGCGGCCTCGTAGTCCTCGCCTTCCTGGTAGGGCCCTGTCAGGCGAAGGAAGACGTTCTTGTAGTGGTCGTACATCGTGGTGTGAAACGACGTCGTCACCATCGTGAGGCAACACAGCAGCAGCACCGTGACCTTCATCCACAGCGGTGTGTCGAGCGAGCGCCATATCACGACAACGGTGGCAGGGGCCACCGCTCCCACGGTGAAGAGGTCGGCGACGCCGTCGAGCATGCGGCCGAACATGGACGACGTACCGCGCATCCTGGCCAGCTGTCCGTCGGCACAGTCGAGGACGGCCGAAACGAACAAGAGCAGGCCGCCTACCTGAAGGTGATGAGGAAACGATGCCAAGAGCGCGATCGCGGAGCCGATTCCGGCTACGATCGAGACCGCGGTGATCGCATCAGGCGAGACGGGCAGCGGATAGACGGCCCGCGCGAGCACATACGCGAGAGGTCGATGTACGTAAATATCGATAGGCTCTTCGACCTCGAGCGGCTTGAGGGATGCCCGATAACCTGACAAAAAGTCCATTTACGCTGCGCCTGCGCTCCTTCAAAACGAGGAGCGTTGCCTCTCACCAAAGACGAAACCTTGCGCCGGAGGACGCGCGTACCATGGCCCGCGCTCCGGCGCCAGGGGGGATGCCCCGGCTGTGCGAGATCCGAGCCAACAGGCACGCTGTCCTCGGGTGCGGCACTGGCTTTGCACCCCTCCGAGCACGGAGCACGGCACCGATGTCCGGTGCGCTGGTAGAAGTCTTCGGCAGGAGTGCTATGAGCCGACCCATAACTGAATTCCGTGACTCGGCGCGCCTCCGACGTCCTACCTACTCCCAGGAGACTCCATGAAGCGACCCCCGCAAGTTCAACCCGTCGAAGGAAAACTCGGGGTCCTGCTCCCCGGTCTCGGGGCTGTCTCGACGACGTTCATCGCCGGCTGCTTTCTCGCCCGCCGAGGGCTCGCGGCGCCCATCGGATCGCTGACGCAGCTGGCGACGATCCGGCTCGGCAAGCGCACCGAAAACCGAACGCCCCTCATCAAAGACTTCGTTCCGCTCGCGGGCCTCGACCAACTCTGCTTTGGAGCCTGGGACCTGTTCGCCGACAACGCTTACGAGAGCGCCGCCCACGCACAGGTGCTGAACCGCGAGCACCTCGAGCTCGTCAAGGACGAGATGTCCGCGATCCGGCCGATGAGCGCGGTCTTCTATCCCGAGTACGTCAAGCGCCTGAGCGGTACCAACGTCAAGAAAGGCCGGACCAAGGCCGACATGGTCGAGGCCCTGCGCGAAGACATTCGCAACTTCAAGCGTACGAGCGGCGTTTCGCGGACCGTCGCCGTTTGGTGTGGTTCAACTGAAATTTACATTGCCCCAGGGGATGTGCACCAGACCATCGCCCATTTCGAAAAAGGCCTGCTCGACAACGACCCTGGAATCACCAACTCGCAAATGTACGCGTGGGCCTGCATCAAGGAAGGCGTCCCCTATGCCAACGGCGCACCCAATCTGACCGTGGATTTCCCGGCGGCGTTCGAGCTCGCGAGGGAACACAAGATCCCGATCGCCGGCAAGGATTTCAAGACCGGCCAGACCTGGATGAAGACCGTGGTCGCGCCCGGCTTGAAGGCACGCATGCTCGGGCTCTCCGGTTGGTTCTCGACCAACATCCTCGGCAACCGCGATGGGGAGGTGCTCGACGATCCGGAGAACTTCAAGTCCAAAGAGGTTTCCAAGCTCGGCGTGCTCGAATACATCCTGCAGCCCAAAATTTACCAGGAGCTCTACGGCAAGATCTTCCACAAGGTCCGCATCGAGTATTACCCGCCTCGCGGCGACGCCAAGGAGGGTTGGGACAACCTCGATATCTTCGGATGGCTCGGCTACCCGATGCAGATCAAGATCAACTTTCTCTGTCGCGACTCGATCCTCGCGGCGCCCATCGTGCTCGATCTCGCGCTCCTCATGGATCTCGCGCAGCGCGCCCACTTCAGCGGCGTGCAGGAGTGGTTGAGCTTCTACTTCAAGAGCCCGATGACCGCGCCCAATCTTTACCCGGAGCACGACCTTTTCATTCAGTCGATGAAGCTCAAAAATACGCTCCGCTGGATGATGGGTGAAGAGCTCATCACCCACCTCGGCAACGAGTACTACGACTGACCCTCACCAACGCATCTTGTCGCGCAGCTCTTTTTGCAGCTGGTCGGCCATGAGCTCGTGGGTCTTCACGTTGGGATGCCAGTCGCAGCCGTAGCCATTTTCGCCGGTCTGCACGGGAAACTCGACGAAATAGACCCGGCCGTCCCCTGCCCCGCGCAGCGCGGCCACGGCACCTTCGATGCCTTGACGCGCGTGGGTGAGCGCGCTCCTGCCCTCGGGCCAATGGTCACTCAATGCCGGGCCGAGCGCGCAGAAAATGGAAGCCTTGGGGTAGCGCGAACGCACCTCCTTCACGAACGCCAAGTAGGCGCGAGGAAACGGCGACCAGTCCTCGTTCTCGGGCGCAAAATCGTTGGTCCCGAGGTTGATGACGACCACGTCGGGTTGATAGCGGGCAAAGTCCCAACGGCTATCCTCTCGTTCGGGCAGCGTCCGCTTCCAGAGCACGGGCATGATCCATGGATCGGTGCTTCCTCGGTTGCTGAACACCCCCTTGCCCGACCAAGCCGTCGTCACCAGCAGAGCGTCGGCGGCGCGGGCAGTGATGGCGCCGTAGGTCAGGTAATGGTTCTCCGTTTGCGGGCTGAAGTGACACGCCTTGTCCTCGCCTTCGTTGCCGTAACCGGTGGAGATCGAATCGCCGATGACTTCGATGCGCCGCGCCGGTGTCTTGCCAAAGGCGAGCAGTCGGCCGCCCTTTCCGAACCGAAAGCCGAGAAACTTGGTCTCGCCGAGGCTCGCCTCCGTCAATCGATGGAGGGTGACCTCGTGCGTACCCGAAGGCAGTCCGGCGACGAGCAGATACGCGTGGGTCCCCCTCTTGGTGTCGAGTTTCTGCGAGCGCGGCTTGCCATCGACGAGGACCAAGAACTCGTTTTTACCCTGCGCATCGTCGAGCTCCACGCCGGCCGACGTTCCGGAGAAGCGCGCGCCGATGCGGGTCCCCGACCAGGCGAATACCGGCGCGTCGAGATCGCCGTCGTCGAAACGTCCTTCTCGGTACACGCCGGCGACGAAGGTATCGCCGCTGAGATCGGGATCGCCCGCCGTGCTGTCCAGGCCGAGGAGCTTGCGCGACGCGCTTCGTACCGTCGAACAGCCTGTCAACGCACAGGCGAACAGGGCGGCGAGGAACCGCAGCTTCATCTCGTCGAACACCGCCGGCAAGCTACCGCGTCATCGCGAGAACGGAATGCCTCCCACTCCGCGAAGCATATATTTTATGAACGGCGTCACCCGGGGAGGGGCACCGCTGGATGGCAACGCCGCGTCCCGCGAGCGTGCGCCGTGCGAACGAGACCGTCGCAGAGGTGGTCCATCGGGATTCCGGCGACGCGCGCCGCTTCGGGATAGAGACTGGTCGCGGTCATGCCGGGAAGCGTATTGACCTCGAGCAGCGTCACCCCATTCCCGTCGCCGCCGTCGCCCACCACGAAATCGACGCGCGACAAGTCACGGCACCCGAGCGCGCGATGTGCGGCAAGCGCCACCTGCTGCACGTTTTGCAGAACGGATGGTGGCAGCTGCGCGGGACAGACATGCTCGCTGCCGCCGGTCGCGTAGCGCGATCGGAAGTCGTAGAAATCCGCCAGCTTGGCGAAAATCTCGGTCGGCGGCAGCGCGCGTGTCGGGCCGAGCGGCGGCGCATCCAGCACGCCACAGGTAACTTCTCGACCGATCACGAAACGCTCGCAGAGGGCCCTTTCGTCGAAGGAGAGGGCGAGCTCGAGCGCGCGCTCGAGCTCCGAGTCAGCGGCCCCCGCCGTGACGCGGGTGACGCCGATCGCCGACCCTTGCTCACCCGGCTTGACGACGACCGCGCGCCCGAGCGCGGTGCGCACCTCCACCGCTGCGCGCGCGAGATCCTCGCCGCGCGCAACGACGACCTCTTCGGCGACCGGCAACCCGTGCTTACGGAACACGATCTTCGCGGCGATCTTGTCGGAGGCGAGCGCGCTCGCGAGCACGCCCGATCCGACGTAGGGAAGGGCCAGCACTTCCAGCACGCCCTGCAGGCAGCCATCTTCGCCCAAGGCTCCGTGCACGATGGGAAACACGACATCGGGCTGCGCTTCGGCGAGCGCGGCGGGAAGCGAAGATGCGAGCTCGAGCCGCCGCACTCGGTGCCCGGCTGCCTCCAGTGCGGCAGCCACGCCTTCGGCCGACGAGCGCGAAACGGCCGCCTCGCTGGAGGGCCCACCCTCGATGACCGCCACGTAGAGACTCACGAGATTCGCTCCGGCAACTCGACCTTGACGAGCTCGATGGCCAGCTTCTGGGCGAACTCGAAAATGCGTTGGTCGCGATAGAACTCGCCGTAGACGATCTTGGTGAGACCCGCATTGGCAATCATCTTGAAGCATCCCCAGCAGGGTGAAGCGGTGACGTAGATGGTCGCGCCCTCGATGCGCGTGCCGTTTTTGGCCGCTTGGATGACCGCGTTGGCCTCGGCGTGAATGGTTCGCACGCAGTGGCCCTCTTCCATCATGTGCCCCTCTTCGTCGCAGTGCCCGAGCCCACGAATCGAGCCGTTGTACCCGGTCGCCAGGATGTTCTTGTCGCGCACGATGGCGGCGCCGACGTGCTTGCGGTCACAGGTCGCGCGCGACGCCACGTCCGACGCGATTCGCATGAAATACTGGTCCCAGGTGGCTCGTTCGCGAGGGCTCATGGTCGGTTTCCGCACGCTACACTTGACCACGTGCGGCCGCCATGGCTTGGTCCGCGGGTGAGCCGAAATTCGCCCCGCCTGAGTTGGATTGGTTGGATTGTGATCCTGACGTTGGGAGCGGCGCTGGTGTCGAGCGCCACCGGTGAGCAGCTCTCGGACAGGATGATCGCCGAACAAATCCTGGCCACGTTGGGCGCCTCGTCCGCCCAGCGTGCGTTGGCACACGCACCGCTCGAAGAATCCAAGCACGCACTCGAGCGAGCGGCGGGAGCGCGCCGCTCCGGCGATATTCGACATGCCGAGCAGCTGGAGGGGCTTTCGCGAGAATGGGCGGAAACCGCGCGTGATCTGGTTCGCGCGGCGGCCGCGGAGGCCGACGCCGCAGCTCTGGAGCTCGCCGCGGCGGACGCCGGGGTCCAGGCGGAACGCGCGCGCGCCCTACTCGAGGAGGCGATTGCGCGAAGAGGACGTGCCGAAGCGGAGCTCGCGAAATTGGCTACCGACGCCGGACCGTTTCCCACGCTCCCTCCCACGAGCGCGAGCGCTCGCGCCAAGCCCGCCAAGCCCAGCAACACGAAGGGTACGCCATGAGACGGCTGTTTCTTCTGTCGCTGCCGATCCTCGTGGCGAGCTGTGCGCGTCCTCCGCGCCCGGCTGCGATGGCGGACGCGGAGAGCGTCCGGCGGACGCCGGCGGCAAAGAACGCGGCGTCTCTCGCACCCGAAGCCTATCTCCACGCCGAGAAGCTCCGCGCCGAAGCCGAGACGGCGTACGAAAACGGAGATTTGCCGGGCGCACAGATTTTGGCTCAGCGCGCGGTCGCCGCCTACCAGCACGCCCTCGTCCTCGCGCGCATCAGTTACGCGGGCGAAACAGCGAACCGTGCGAGGCTCGCTTTGCGCATCGCGGAGCAGGCACTCGCCCAGAACGACGGCGAACTCAAACGCGTCTCCGCACAGGCCGACGATCTCGAGGTGCGAATCAAGGTCATCAAGGACGCAGCGCCCATCGCAGCGGCCGGCCGTGCCGACGGCGCCCGCGAAACCGCGCGCCTCGCTTCCGCGCGTTCGCTGGCTCTCGACGCTCGGCTTCTCTGCGCGGCGGCTCGGATGATCGCTGCGGACGCCGCGCCACTCACGCAGGCGCAAGGCTTGGTCGATGATCTCGACAAGAGGCTCGTTTCCCAGCTGCGCCCCGCACCGGTCGACGCAGCGATGAGGGCGAGAGCACAGTGCCTGGGGGCGCTTACACTGGCCCGCCGGAGCGCTTCGACGACCTCGAGCGTGGGAAAGTCCGATCAGCTGCTGTCGGAGCTGTCGGCCATGGGAGGGCTCTCGCCGGTGCGCGATGATCGCGGCGTCGTCGTCACGCTTCGCAATCTGTTCGCGGGCGACCAGCTCACCAAAGAAGGGCGCGATCGGCTCGATTCGCTCGGTCGCGTGGCGCAAGCGCACCCGGATTTTCCCGTGCAGGTCGTCGTCCATGCCTCGGGACCCAAGTCCAAGCTGGGACGCGACGAAGGCATGGCGATTTCCAAGGCCCTCGTCGAAGCCGGTGCCAACGCCGAACGGATGCTCGTCGAAGCGGCCGGCTCGGCTCACCCCGTGATCGATCCGAGCATCGCGCGTGACGCGTCCCGCAACGAGCGAATCGAAATTATCTTCGTAGATCCAGGCGGTTGACCGTGGCGGAGCCGGTGGGTGCCGTCGCCGTGCGCTCGTCCGCGGTGCCGATGACCAAGGGCCGATATCAGGTCAGGAGCGCAATTCGGGTGGACGAAAAGCCCCCCTCGACGCAACTTTAGAATACGTGAGGGCGTCTTACACGACGGGTGCGATGATCGGCGAAGCGCCGGCGAGGGAGGATCGGAGTTTCGAAGGAGGCATTTAACTTGGCGAGAGACTCGCTTTTTGGAGAGCCAATTGTTTGGGCTGGGCGCCCGAAGATCGTGACCGTCCCGGCTGGATACCGAATCGCCGCGATGGTGATGGCCCTTGTGGCGGCCATCGCTCTTGCTTGCGCCGTTTTGGTTGCTACCGCGATCCATGCACCCATCGGTGGGTTGATCCTCTTCGCGTGCTGGTCGTCGACTCTTGCCGTCGCCCTTCGCTACGGCCCTGCCATTTGGCGTACCGAAGTGGAGTACGTGGTCACCGAGAAGCACGTGATGTGGAAGCGTGGGCGCATCCGGCGTACGATCGACCGCGGTGCCATCAGCTATGCCCGGATCCATTGGCATCCGAGCATCCCCGGCCTGGGCGATCTCGAGCTCGTTCGCGCGGTCCCCACCGGCGCGCTGCGGCGTCGGCTCTCGCTGCTGTTGCCCGGCGTCATCGGTCCCGACCGCCTTTGGGCGATCATCCGCGGCGTTCCGGCCGCCGGTGGATCGGGCGATGGCCATCGTCCGCTCGCCCAGCGTCTCGACGAAGGGGAGCGCGTGCTCTGGTCGGCGCGGCCCACCTGGAGCTGGCGCGTATGGTTCCCCGCGGGCATACGTCAAATCGCTACGGCCAGTATCGGCCTCGTCGTGGGCATGGCTTTCATCCGTGAGCTCAAAACGGCCATCCCCATCGCGAAACGGATCGTGGGGGCGGGACTCTCGACCCACTCGCCTGCTTTCATATCGCTGGTGGTGGCTTTGGCATTGACCGCCATTTTGCTCGCCTGCGTGGCGATAGGTCTTGGTTACGTGGCGTTGGTGCGGCCAGCTCTTCTCGTGCAAAGGACGCGCTACCTCATCACCGATCGTCGGGTTCTCATCCAGCGCGGCCACGAGGAGCTGTGCCTCGACCGAAAGCGGATTGTCGACGTGATCGACGCGCCAGCGCAGCGCGGGCTACACGATATTTTTCTGGTGTTGGATGGGCCGCGCGCGCGTGCAGTGGCAGCGGGGGGTGCGTTCGGCGAACGCGACATCGAGGGACTCGTACCCGTGTTCCACTCGGTGCCGGATGCCGAAGAGGTCAGCCAGATCTTGCGCGTGGGAGCAGCTCCCCCGCCCATGCACGACGCCGCCTGACCAACGCTAACGCGCGCCACTCCGCCGCGGCTTGGGCGTACGCGCGGCAGTTTTTTTGGCTTGCTCGAGCTGACGCTCGCACGATGCCTGATGGGCCTTCGCGAGTCGGACCCACGGATCGTCGGCGGTCGCCAGGGCAACGTATTCCGCCCATTTGGCGACCGCGGTCTCCCACCACAGAATCGACGTGGCAGGATCATCGATCTGCTGCGCGTGCGCGATCGCTCCGATGCCCTCGTACCAGTACTTGTCGTACTCCGGCATGAAGAACACATCTTGGCTCGAGATGCGCTGATCGAGCGGATCGTAGGTGATCGCAATTTTGGCCTCGGCGAGGCCCCCGGGCGCATCGCCGCTGCGGTCCAGCGCGACGGCGAGCCCCCAATGTGTGAGAACACTCTCGGGGTCGATACGCAGTGAACCGCGGTAGTCACTGATCGCAGCGCTCATTCGACCGAGGAGCATCTGCGCCTCGGCTCGGTTGGAGAGCGCATTGCCGCGGCGGCCTGGGTGCGTCTCCCGGCGGATGTATTCATCGTATGCCGCGATCTCCTCTTCGGCACGATTCAGCTTCGCGTAGCAGATTCCGAGCGCAAAGTAGGCCTGCGTCGCGGAAGGATCGTCGGGCGCGTCGCGGAGCGCGCTTTCCAGAGCGCGCGCGGCACGCTCGTACAAATGAAGTTGTTCTGCCACTTCGCCGAAGACAAAACGGAGCCGAACGTCCGCCGCGTTGTCGGCATGACCGTCTTCGAGCGCCTGGAAAGCAATGCCGAGATGCTCCTGCCACATCGGAGAAAAGAGGTTCTGCCGGCTCGCCGCAGCCATGTGCACTTCGGCCCGCCGATAAACGATGTCTTCGCGCTGCCGTGCGGGATCGGCGGCCCGCTCCCAGACGCCGGGCGGGTGTCCCTGTGCGTGGCTCGGACGTGCAGCGCAAAGCAGCCACGTCGTGACGACCACATTCGTCCAGGCTCCGCCCTTCATTTGCCCCTCCGGCGAAGGAGCTCGAGCCGTTGGCGAGCATGCTCGGTCCAAGGGGAGCGCTCACCGACGGCGGCCAAGTAACGGGTCCACAGGTCGATCGCTAGTCGCGGCTCGATGGCCTCGAGCACCAGCGCCGATGCCGCCAGCTCCTCGGCCCCGGCGTCCGCCAGCGTCGATTTCGAGGCTTTGCCGAAGCGTTGCGCGAGCTCGGAGACCAGCCCCGTCGCCTGGTCTTGGGTGCCTCGACGATCGAAGGCAAGCGCGAGCTCGGAGCCGATGCGCCAGTCTAGATCGCGCACGCCGAGCTGCTTCGCTTCGCCGAGAAAGGCCACCGCATCGTCGAGTGCGGGTGCGCCGAGCGTGAAGGCAAGCTCTGCTGCTTCGACGAACGTTCGTGCGCGTTCATCCGCGGAAGCCAAGAGCGAAAGGCGCGGTGCGAGTGTGCGATACACGGTGAGCGCCTCCCGCGGGCGATCGGTGCGCGCCAGCGATCGCGCCCAGTCGCGCATGGTGATCGGATCATCGAGGCTGCGCACGTCGAGACCGCGAGCATGCTCGAATGCTCCTGCAGCCTTGTCCCACGCTTTGGACGCGGCGTAGGCCCGTCCGCGCAGGACCCACGGGCTCGCGTGACCGGGAGACGCCTTGTCGGCGGCATCGGCGGTGTCCCGCGCTGCCTCCGGCGAAAAGGGTAGTTGGCTGAATCCCCGCGCAAGCAGGTCGCAATACCGGTCGAGATTCGGCTCGCGAGCCGCATCCCAAACATTGGTTCCCCAGTTGAGCGCCGACCGCGCGGTCGTCGGCGCGCATTCGCGCGGGCGGGCGGTCGCCTGCGCGGCGGCGGTCAGACTGGACGAGCGTGGCGCTGCTCGCGGACTCGATGCGGCTGCAGAACGAAGGCCGGACCCACGCTCCTGTTGTAGCAGCCGCACCCGCGAGGGGCAGGTGTCCAACGCCAGACCCCGGCGGGACGGGGCTCAAGTGAACGGGTTCGTAATGACCATGGTCTCGTTTCGGCGGGCGCCGATCGAGACTAGACACAGCGGGATTGCGGCCTGTCGTTCCAGAAATCGCAGGTAATCGCGCGCTGCACGAGGCAGATCCTTCTCCGCGCGCACGTCGGCCAGCGATTCGGTCCAGCCCTCGAGCGTCTCGTACACCGGTGTCACCACCCCGGGCCGATCCAACAGATCGATGGGCAGCTCGTCAGTCCGCCCGGTGGGGGTGTCGTAGGCCACACACACCTTGAGCTTGGGATGTCCGCTCAAGACGTCGAGCTTCGTCACCGCCAGGCCGTCGAGACCGTTCACCCGAGCGGCGTAGCGGATCGCCGGCAGATCCAGCCACCCGGTGCGCCGCGGCCGTCCGGTGACCGAGCCGAACTCCGCTCCGTCGTCACGAAGCTTGTCGCCGGTCGCGTCGAGTAGCTCGGTCGGAAAGGGGCCACCGCCGACGCGGGTGGCGTAAGCCTTGGTGATGCCGATGACCTTGTCGATGCGCGTCGGGCCGATGCCGGTGCCGGCGGCCGCCCCTCCCGCCGAAGCCGACGAAGACGTCACGTAAGGATACGTGCCGTGATCGATGTCGAGCAGCGTTCCCTGAGCGCCTTCCAGCAACACGCTCTCGTTGGCGCGAATCGCATCGCTCACCAGCCGCGAGGTGTCGGCCAGATGGGGAACGATGCGCCTGGCGAGCGGTTTCAATTGCTCGACCAAAATGTCGGCGGTAGGAACCTCGGCTCCCAAATCGCGCAACGTCGGAGCCCAGGCGCCAATCGCATGCTCGATGGTTTTCTTCGCGGCGGGCAGGTCGCGGAGGAGTCCCATGCGCAGGCCTCTGCGCGCGGCTTTGTCTTCGTAGGCGGGGCCGATGCCGCGCTTCGTCGTTCCCAGCGCGGGCCCGCCTTTGCCGCTGGTCTCGCGCAACGTGTCGATGGTGATGTGGAACGGCAAGATGACGTGCGCACGGTCGGAGACGAACAGCCGCGTGGCGGGCGAAAGCCCCCGGCGCTCGAGCTCATCCATCTCGGTCACCAAGACGGCCGGATCGATGACCATGCCTTGCGCGAGCACGCACCGGGTCTTCGGTCGAAGAATTCCGCTCGGAATGAGACGCACGATCAATTTGTCGTCACCCACCACGAGCGTGTGGCCCGCATTGGGCCCGCCCGCGTAGCGGACGACGACATCGGCATACTCCGTGTAGAAATCGACGATCTTACCCTTGCCCTCGTCCCCCCATTGCGTCCCTACGATCACAACCGTCGGCATCACACGTCTCCTATTGGCTTCGCTCACTTCGAGTGCGAGCAGCTCCTACTTATCCCGATCCGAGACTTTGCGCGAGCCGCCAGCCGAGATTCTCTGCGGGCGCAACGGCAAGTCGACGCGAGACGCCGGTGGCCAATTCGGACAGCTCCAGCTCCGCGGCGCTTGGCTCCACGAGCACGTGAGAATAGCCCCATGCCTTCGCATAGGCGCGCGCGTCGCCTGGGGGCGCGATCGCGCAAGCGAGGCCTCCCGCTCTCAATTGTTCACAGACGGTGTGCGAACGAGGGCCGGCGTCGACGAGAATTCGAAGGTCGAGATGTTCTTCCGCGCCGCGAATTCGAAGCGCCCAGGCGAGATTGTCGAGATCGAGCGCGAATCCGGCGGCCGGCATGGGTGCCCCGAAGCGCGCGAGAAGATCGTCGTAGCGGCCCCCCGAACCGAAGGGCTCCCCAGGCCCCTCGGCGAACAGGTGAAAAATCGCCCCGGTGTAATAGGCGAACCCCCGAACCTCGCCGAGGTCCACCCGCAGGGCGGATGCCAACCCTGCGGCCGTCGCTCGATCCCACAAGTCGCGAAGGGCCGCGAGCGCGGCAGCAGCCGCCGTCGGCTGGAGCAATCTCGTCGCTTCCGCCCACACGGCGCCATCGCCGTGCAACTTCGGGAGCTCGAGGAGCGCGGTCGCGACCGCGCGCGGCGGCTGGGCCAGACGCACGAGATCGCCCAAGATCGCGGTATCTTTGTGCGCGAGCGCATCGAGAATCGCGGAGGCTGTCGGCGGCGCAAAGTCGGCGAGCATGGCGCGTGCGATGTCGGCGTGGCCGACGTCGAGCACGAAATCCGAGAGGCCTGCCGCTCGGGCCGAGCTCAGGGCGAGACACATCAGCTCCACGTCGCCCTCGGGTCCCCCGACGCCGAGAAGCTCCACTCCTGCCTGCGGAATCTGACGGTGTTTGCGGGCGCGCTCCTGACGCCGGCGAAGGACCGTTCCCTCGTAGCAGAGGCGCATCGGCAAGGGGCGGTCCGCCAAGCGAGTGGCTGCCATTCTCGCAATCTGAGGAGTGACGTCAGGCCGCAGCGCTGCCACCTCGCCGGACTCCGGTTCCACGAAGCGCAGGACATCTCGTGGATCGAGCGCGCCAAGCCCACGTTCGAGCACGTCTGCCAGCTCGAACGCGGGCGGCGTCACCAGCTCGTATCCGTGCAGCGCGAAATGGTCCAAGAGCCGCCGCGAAAGCCGCCGCCGCCGGGAGGCTTCAGGGGGCAGGAGATCGCGCATGCCTGCCGGAAGAGGGTGATTGGGGACCGCGGCTGCTCCCGAGGCGGAAGCCAGCCGAAGCGCGGGCGGAGGTTTGGATGGCCGCATGGGCGGAAGGCCGAGCTTAGCATCACTGTGTCAGTTGCTTGGCCATCACATGATCACGATCGGCCGTCGGAAGTTGGCATCATACGGCAACGGCCGTCAGGCCGGTCCGCCTGCGGAGCTTCGCCGGAAGCCAGTTGTGCCTGCCCGGGTCAGTCCTTAGTTGGTTCATGGCTACTCCGATAAAACGATCGGGTAGCGAGCAACTGACGCAGTCATGTCAGCAGACGGCCTTGCGACCGAGGCAACCGCCGCTGCAAAGGACCTCTTGCGACCTTGGCCCCAGCGCCCACTTGACGATCGTGAAGACGTCGCACACGTCCGGCCGGATTCCGGCGTTTCCGGCGCGGCCTCTCAATTGCACTTGTCCTCGTCATCATGCCCGCCGAGATGATCCTGATCGCACGAGCCCAGTCTGGCGAAGAAACTGCCCTCGAGGAGCTCATCACGCGGATTCGCCCGCATGTCGAGCACCAGCTGATGCGCTATCCGGTGTCGGACGAAGATCGGAGGGACCTCCTGCAGATGACGTTGCTTCAAGTCGTCCGACGCCTGGGTTCGTTTCGAGGTGAGTCCAGTTTTTCCACTTGGCTCTTTCGTGTGACGGCGAACGAGGCGCTGATGCTCATGCGCTCGCAGCGCCGGCAGCGCGCCCGCCTGGTCGAGGGGCTCGATCTCGAGGATCTCGGCAGCATCACCGCCGCCCGCGCGTCGACCGACGAATCGCACGAAGCGAGAACGCGCACCGAGTGCGAAAATGTCCTGCGAGAAGCTCTCGCCGAGCTGCCGGAGGACTACCGCCACATCGTCGTCGCCCACTACCACGAAGACAAGGGGCTGCAGGAAATCGCCGACAAGCTGTGTGTGACCGAGAGCGCGGTGCGATCCCGCCTACACCGTGCGCGGTCGCGGCTTCGTGCCATTCTCGAGAATACCCCGGTCGCTCCGAACGAAGCGAAGGCGGGCGAAGCGGCCTGAGCGGAGTACCCGCTTTTCGCGTGCTCGCGCGGGGATGAATCGAGTAGTGTCAGGATCGATGATGCATGCGCCCCGGGGGGTCGTGTTTGATCTCGACGGAACCCTCATCGATTCGGGCGGTGACATCGTGGCGGCGGTCAACCACGCGCTCGAAGTGAACGACCGCCGGGCGCTGCCTTCGTCCACGGTCCTCCGCTTCGTGGGGGACGGAGCCCGCCAGCTCTGCGCGCGGGCGGCCGGGCTTCCCGAAAAGCACCCCGACGTCGAGGCGATCTTGCAGACCTACCTCGAGTACTACCTCGAGCACCCCGCCGACCACACGCGATGGATGCCGCACGCGCGCGCGGTGCTGGACGAGCTTCGGCTCTATCGGCTGGCCATCGCCACGAACAAGCCGCGCAAGACGACCGACGCGGTGCTCGAGCGCCTCGGAGTACGCAGCCTGTTTTCCGCGATCAGCGCCGCCGGGGATCTGCCGGAGATCAAGCCTTCGCCGAGGCCGATCTTGGAGATTGGCAAGCGGCTCGGGATGGAAGCGAGCCAAATGGTCGTCGTGGGTGACGGTCCTCAGGACATCGAGGCCGGGCGACGCGCGGGATGTCGCACCATCGGCGTGCAGGGTGGCTTCTTGTCGCCCGAGCGACTCGTGGCTTCACAGCCCGACGTACTCATCGACTCGCTCGCCGAGGTGCCGGCGATCTTGCGACGGTGGGCCGACGCGACGGTCAAGGCGAAGAGTTGAGCTTCAGTCCTTCGGGAGCGGCTTGACGCGGACTTCTCGCAGCGTCGCCTTGAAGCCTTCGTACTGCGCTCGAAGCTCGGAGAGGAGTGACTTGTCGTCCGAACGATCGTTCTTCTCGCCCGGATCGTCTTCGAGATCGAAGACCTGGAATCGGACGGCATTGGAGATGTAGAGCTTGCGACCGCGACGAATGAAAGCGCGGCGCTCGTCGTTGTGCGGTCCCGCGGGCATATCGATGAAGATGTCGCGCTCTGCCGGCTCATAGCCCTGCGGCGCCACGATCTCGTCGACCAACGAATGACCGGATAAGAAATCCGAAGACCCTCCGGACGTCGGGGCTTCGAGCACGAAAACGTCGAGGATCGTTGGAACGAGGTCGATGGCGCTTCGGCGCACGCCGACATGATGAGGCTGCACCCCTGGCAGGTAGACGAGAAATGGGACGCGAACGAGTTCCTCCCAGAGCTCGAAGCCGTGGCGGATCATACGATGCTCGCCGAACGCTTCACCGTGGTCGCTGGTGAGAATGATCGCGGTCTTTTCGGCCCATGGTTGCTGCGAAACGAACTGCAAAAAGCGGCCGATCTCTCGGTCGGTGTACCAAACCTCGCCGTCGTAGGCCGCTCGCATTCCGCTTCCGAAATCGGGGCTGCCAGGGTGTCGAGCGTACTCGGAGTGCGGATCGAGGTAGTGAATCCAAGCGAAAAAGCGGGCCGAGGTGAGCTCGCGGTTCGCGAACACCCTGAGTGCGGCGTCGGTGAGCGGGCCGCCGGTCACCGTCGCGTCGTTGTCTTGGTCGGTGCCGGGCGGGGGCTGCGCTTTGGTGTCGAGCACGTCGTAGCCTCGCGCGAGGCCAGCAGGGCCCGAGAAGTATGAGTGGGCCTGAACGGCGATCGTGCGGATGCCTGCCTTCTGGAGCCGCTCGGATACGAAAGTGTCGTCGGTGGTGAACCGGTTGAAGTGGCCCCAGTTGCGGTGGGTCTCGGACGGGTACTTGCCGATCATGAGCGGGCCCACGCTCTTTCCGGTGTAGGACGCGAGCGCGTAACTTCGATCGAACACCACGGAACGGGCGGCGAGCGCGTCGATGTTGGGCGAAACGGGTTTGGGATTTCCGGCGTAACCGAGATCGGCGCGCAGCGTGTCGATCGTGATGAGGATGACGTTGAGTCCTTTGGGCAAACGGTCGCGATTCGACGAAACGGCGCTGGCGGGGCCCTGCACTTGTGCGAGCGGAGCATCGCTGCCCGAGCAGTCTTCATCCAGGCCATTACCAGGCACGTCGAAGGCGCTCGGGCCGATACGCGGGTCGCTATCGTTGCAGTCTCCTCCACCGAACCAGGCGCTCGCGCCGTCGTGGTCGCGGTCGCTCGCGCGCCGCAGAAGTGCCAAGCCGATCTTGCCGAGGGGAGCGCCTCGCTCGATCGCGCCCGCGATGTCGGGATGCTCGCCAAGCTTGAGGCCGGCTTCACAGGTGAAGCCGAGCGGCAAGAGGGCGAGCACCACCGCCAGTCGGGGATTGCGATCGATGAGATGGGGCAAGAGGTACGCCCCGAGCGCGATCGCGAGCAGGAGTGACGCGGCCCGGAGGTCGAGCTCGGGCCGCTTCAAGACGCCCCAAATCCCGATCCATGCCCCTCGTCCGCTGGTCGTGCCGATTTTGACGCCGACCGCGACGATCGCGGTGGCGACGGCCAGTCCGCCGAGGGCCGCTCGGCGGGGATCGATGTCGAGACGAGCCGCGCGAAGCGGATGAACGAGGAGCTCTCCCGCCGCGAGCGCCGTCAACGACAAGACGAGCATCCCCAGCGCGGCCAACGCGGCGAGCGCGAAGCCGGTCGCGAGATGGCTTCCCTGGCTGGCCATCGCGATCTTGGCAGCGTGCGCGACCCATGTCGCCCAGAGCGCCAGGCCGACACCAAAAAATGCGAGCGAGGCGGCGAGCCGTGGGCGCCGGGCGGAATCACGTTCGTCGAGCGCGCGCCACAACTCCGCAGGCGATCGGGCGCGATCGGGTTCCACCGCGATGGCGAAGCCCGCTACCGCAGCGCCCAGCACGAGCGCCAGCGGCACGATGAGTCCCACGTCGACTCTGGCCAGCATCGTGATACTCGGCGCTCGTTCCCCCTCGACCGCGGCCCGCGCCCACGACGCGTCAGCCAACGCGCTTACGGTGCCCGCGAATGACCCAGCGGCGATGCCCAGAGCCGCCCGTCGGGTCCAGGCGCGCCGTCCCGCGCCCGGCACGTTCCCTTCGGGGGTTGCTTCACGGCGGTCCAAGGATGCGGCGTCGGATCTTCGTTTCACGCGATTCAGGTCCGGCGTTTGGCCAGAGGATGCGCGCCATCGTACACCTTCATCAGCTGATCGAGCGAGACGTGCGTGTAGCGCTGCGTGGTGGCAAGACTCGCGTGCCCGAGCATTTCCTGGATCGCTCGCAAGTCCGCGCCGCCCTCGAGCATGTGCGTAGCGCACGTGTGGCGTAGCGCGTGAGGATGAACGTCCGCTCGGCCGGCGCCGAGAGCACCATGTCGGCTCACCATCAGCTGCACGTGCCGCACGCCGATGCGAGCGCCACGATTCGACTGAAAGAGAGCGGTCGGATGGCTCTGCGCGAGTCGCGAGCGCACGGCGAGATAACGCTCGAGCGCGCGCACCGCTGGACGCCCGAGCGGCACGACGCGCTCTTTCTTGCCTTTGCCGACGACGCGAACCGTCCTCGCGTGCAGCTCGATATCGCCAAGCTCGAGCCCCACGAGCTCCGCGACGCGCAGACCCGAGCCGTAGAGCACCTCCAAGATGGCGCGATCCCTGATCGCGGCGGGATCCTCCTCTTGCGCGGACTCCACCACCTCGCGCGCGGCATCGACGCTTAGAAAGGTCGGCAAGGGTCGTCGCACTTTGGGGCTTGAAAGCTGCGCGGCTGGATTCTTGTCGATGAGCCCGCGCTGATGCACATAGCGGAACAACGCCTTCACCGCTGCGATCTTGCGCGCCACCGACGAAGAAACGATCACCCGTGCCAGAGCACCGAGCCATTGACGCAGAATGTAAACGTCGACGTCTTCGAGGGTGACGCGGTCACCGCGGTTTTCGACCAAGAACGTGGCGAGCTGCCCGAGGTCCCGTCGATAGGCCGCCACCGTGTGCGGCGAGGCGCGCCGTTCGCTGGCCATGAAATCCAAGAACTCGTTCACCGCAGCGCCGAACGGGCGATCCATGACGGTCGGCTAGCAGATGCGCGCATTGCCGGGCAACTCAGAGGCGATCGTGTACGAGGGCATCGCCATCCATGCCCCCGAGCGCCTCGACGAAAGCATTCACTTCCTCCGGAAGCGCGGGGGTGACCCCCACCATCTGCCTGGCGAGAACGCCGCGCTGCTCGTCGTCCAGCCACCCGCCGGTGGCTCCAGCTCGCTGCAAAAACCAGGGAAGTCTCGCGGCGTCGAGAAGCCGGTCGAGAGACTCGGCGATCTCTGCATCGTCGCGCAACACGTCGTACGCGCGAAGCCTCCCCTCGAGCGAGGGGGACGCGCTGGTCCAAACGTGTTCGAGGGCCGCCCTCTTCACGACGCGACGAAGCGACGCAAACACCGGCGCGACGAGTGGATCGCCGTCCTCACGCAACATCAGGTCGACCGCACGCGCGGGCTCGTCCAGCCGCCGCGCGAGTTCTTCTCCCAGCCCGAGCAACGAAGCAAGGCCTGGCCGATCGTCTCGCGCCAAGAGGCCACGAAGTGTTTCGGAAACTTCGACGAGCTTGGGGCGATTGAGCCGGAAGAGCGAGAGAACGGCGCGGCTCATCGTGACTTGCGGCCGGCTCGGGCGAGGAGCGTCGCGACTTGCTGGGGCCCAAAACGCCGGATGATGTCGCGTCCATGCGCGAAAGCGGCGTAGCGGCGGATGGCATCGTTATCGACCTTGACGTCGGAAACGCCGAGATCGCGCGCCGCGACGGTCCGGGCGAGCGCCGGATCGTCGAACAACAGATCGACGAGGCCGGCGCGCCGTTCGGCTTCATCCGCCGACAAGGCCCGCAGCCAAGCCGTCGACCAAGCCGGCGCGCCGAGCCGGACGGCGTCGCGAACCAAAGCATCCCGTTCGTGCCCCGCTTCGAGCACGGCGGCAACTTGCAGCGTCAGTTGCCACGGCGGCGCCTCCTTGCGGACGGCGGGAAGGAGTCTTTCCACCTCTTCGGCGTCGCCCGCTTCGAGCGCCGCCGCCGCTCGAAGCACGGTGCGCAGCCCCTGTCCTTTGTCGATCTCAGCCAAGATCGAGCGCGCTTGCTCGAACGCTCCGGCGGCGCGGGCCGCCAGCGCGTCTTCGATGGTGGCGCTCGCGCTCTCGGTGACGTTCGGCAAGGGGGGGCGCCCGTCCTTTTTGGCTCGTTTGTCGCCGCGCCCGGGCTGCTTCGCCGCAGCGGAACCCGAGTCGCGAGGCGACGTTTTCTGCAGGCCGAGGACGGACCTCGCCAGATCGAAAAGCCCCACGCGCCCACTTTGCACGGGGACCGGCCTAGGAGCAAGAGCGGCGAAGCGTCGAACTCATGCCAGCCAAAGACCCAGCAGCCAAACCACGGCTCCCGCCACCGCCAGGGCCAGGGGTTTCCTCAGCGCACCTGCTCGAAGTCGTCCTTCGCCGTCCCATCCCCGAGCGGTGAGCCATACACCGCCCGCGACCCACAACGCGACACCGGCCACGACGAGCGCACTCCAGGGGAGCTGCGGTGGAAGATCGAGCGAAAGGCTGTCGGTGCGGGTTCGAGTGGTCGGACCGCCAGCTTTTTGCGCAGGTGCCGTTCCCGCCTGAAGCGCGGCCGAAAGCCGGGCCACGGCGATGCCGGCGGTTTCGCGCTCACGCGTACGTGGCGTGAAGAGCGAGCGCGAGCCGATCGAGGCCGCCCGGATAGAGCGCCACGCGAAAAGCGCCGCCTCGGTGTCCCCCTTCGCCTCGCTTTCTTCGGCGATCGAACGCAGCTTGCGGTACGCGAGGTCCTGGTGGGACGCTCCGGGCACGTACGCCGCCGCGGCCGCGCGCGCATGAGCGATGGCCCCCATGCTGTCGGCCTTGGCTGAACAAGCGTCGCTCATGGCGAGCTCGGCCCGCCCTTCGGCAACGAGCCTTACCGACGCCGCAACCAAGAAAACGACGAGCCCGGCGACGCACCACGCGAACGGGGCGAGCGTGCGAGCCTTTATCACAGCAGATCCCGTCGTTTGAAAATCCAGCTCGACACGAGCACGAGCCCGATGCTCCACCCCGCTGCTTGCAATCCGGCCATGCCGAGATGGGTCGCGAGCGACGTATCCGGATTCTCCCCCGTCAGGAGGGGCCGCGGCGGCACGTAGACTTCGAGGTTCGGAACCACCGTGGCGACGATGGCACCCATGCGTTTGATCGCCGGTCCGAACACGCGCAGCGGCAACCGGGCGAGCGTGCCGGCCTGCCGTCCGACGATGAAAACGCCGACCGTGAAAACCGCCGACAAGAAAGGAGACGAAAAGGCAGAAAACAGCGTGGCGATAGCGCTGACGACCGCTACCTCCATCAACGCGAGCGCGCTCGCTCCGAGCACGACCCGCCGGTCGTCGGGCGCGCCGGACGCCAGCATCGCGGCCAGCGCGATCGCGATGGCCGCGCATGGGATGGGCAAATAAGTCCGGAGGGGGCGGACCCGCCACGCCACGAGCAGAGGCACGATCACCAGCACCGCGCCCGCGGTGCCGACCACGGCCCAACTACGACCGCCGTGGCGAGCCAAGATCAACAAAATGGTCGCCGCGTCGAACGCGATGAAAACGCCCAACGTGAGCAGGGTGCCAGCGTACTTGCCGACCAGGTACTCGCCTCGTCGGATCGGTCGCGCGAGGATCGGAAAAATCGTCTTTTGCTCGAGCTCCCGGTAGAGCGATGTCGCTCCGATGAGAACGGCTACGCAAATGGCATAAAGGGAGATCGAGGCGGCGCCCAAATCGGCCACCACCCGCGACGCGTTCTTCAGGGCGAACTCGCCGACCGCGATCGAGTAGAGCGCAGTGGCGAGCGCCAGCGCGAAGAGGCCGAGCAAGATTCGCGCACGCACGGCTTCGCGATACGTATTGAGCGCAATGGCAGTGACCCGTCGTGCAACGCCCAACATTCGAACAGGGCGAAGCTAACACGACCTTACGCTGGGCCGATGGGCTGATGGCTTGGAGTTAGGCTGGTGGGGGTTGATTCAACGGGGAGGCGGAGAGGCGGGGAATTTTGTTTTTTGGATTGAGGTCCTGTCCGGTGTTTTCGAGTCTGCCCCACCAGCAAGCAGGGCTCCTCAGGAGGCAAGGCCCCCACCTCAAGAACCTCCTCGCCTCCCCGTCTCCCTGTGAATCCGGCGGTGCCGGACGGCGCGGGGGGGTGGCTACGAGGTGGAGCGAGATTCGACGTAGGTCTTGACGAGGGCGGGGGTCGAGAGTGCCGACTTGCGGATTCGGTCTTCGAACAGTCGGCCGATGAGGCCGTGGCCGAGATCGACCATCACCAGGTAGGTCAGAAGCGTTTTGTCCCGCATGGGCTCGACGCGGAAGAAGCCGTTTATGTCCGCGATGTCATGAGAAAAATTCGGATCGAGCCAAAAACGGATGGTGGCGGAGTCGCTGGCGTGGGCCGAGGGCTCGCGCCGCACGCGAACCGTGTACTTGCCGTGCGCGATCGAGTTGCCCTGTTCGAGCTCGACCACGGCCTCACCACCCTGACGCGAAAGGCCGATCCACCTGACCGAGCGAGTTCGGGGCAAGATCTGGCGGTACGCGGCGACGTTGTCCAGCGCGGCGCTGACCCGCTCCGGCCGGGCATCGATCAGCACGTAGCTGACCCCCCCGATGTACCGGTGGCCCCCTCGTTCGATGTTCTCCTCGCGCACCACGACCTGGCCGGAGTTGAGCCGCTCAATCTCGACGTCGGACAGCTCGACGTCGGCCGCCCTGGCGGGCGAAGCCGCGCAAACGCAGACAAGCGTCGCGGCGACCAGCACGCTTCGTAGACGACCGAAAAACACCATCACTGTACGACGATAAACAGGGCTGGCCGGGGTAGCAAGCGCCGCCAGGATCGCCAGATTTCAGTTCGCGAAAGTCCGATGATATCGGCGACTTAGCCAGCCCCAAGATCGATGGAAATTTACAGGTTCACTGCACGAACATCCAGGAACCAAGGTCCCGCTTCGCCGCCGTAGCCATCGACTTGAACCCAATACGTCCCTGGCTCGAGCGTCAAATCGAGAAAGCTGCGCGAAGCCGTGTAGCCGACGGAGCAGCCCTGGACGACTTCGAGCCCCGGGCAGCTCGGCCCTTTGCGCACGTCGAGCAGCGTTGCGTAGCCGGAACCCTGCATGTCGAAGATGACCCGCTTCTTCGTCGTCAGGACCAACTTCAACATTTGGTCGGGGCCACCGGCCCCCCCGGACCCTGCGACATCGCAGCCCGAGGAATAGTCGGCTGCCGCGTTGGCCGTGTTGCCTTGGAAAAAGCCGCCGGCTTCGCCAATGAGCACCGCCGAAGCGCATGTGTCCGCAAATGCGACGAGCGTCGGCGCGACGGCGGTCCGGACGAAGGCCGTGACCTGGACCGGATTGCCCCGGTCCGACTCGACCACGACCCGGTAGGAGCCAGCCGCCAGCCCGCGAACCGACGTACGAAGGGGCGAGCTTCTGCCCGTCACACAGGCTTTCATCGAGGAGGAGTCGGCGCATGCTGGCGTTGCAAGCGCAAGGGCACCGGTATCGCCGTCCGAAATGCGCTCCACGAGAAGGACATCCGAGGTCATGCCGAGCTCGAGATCGTAGGCCGCGTCGACCGATCCGACGTGCGCGCAGCCGAGATCGATGTCATCGGTGTGACCGGTGAGCCCGACGTCGATCGTATGGTTGGGGGTCAGTAACGGCGCCCCCTCGCATTTTTCGTCAGCGGGTGCCGTGGTTGGAGCGGAGACATCCACCTCGACCTGTAGATCGGTCGGCGCACTCGCCGAAATCGCGAGATAGTAGACGCCGGGGGGCAAGGCCCGCGCAAAAGCCGTCGCAGGCGATCCCCGCCCGCACACGAGTTCGTCTTCGATTCCGGCGCAATCCGGCTTGCGCAGCGACACGACCGGAACTCCATCACCGTCGGTGGAGGCGGCAAAGGCTTTGACGTCTCTCGTATCGGCCAGGGTAAAAGTGTAGACGAGGTCGCCGGTCACGAAGCCGCAGCTCGACTCGAGATCCTTCTTGGTTCCGGTCAAACTCACCATGAGGGGCGCCCCCAACGGAAGTGGCGTCGCGGTGCCGCACGTCTCGTTGGAGGGGGGGGTCGTCGGGGAAGTCTCGCCGACGTGAACGAGAACCGTCTCGTCGCGATCGGTCCAAACGTAGAGCGGATAATGCCCCGCGGGGAGCGCTCGGACCCGAATACGCGCCAAGCGATTGCCGCTCGGCCCCTCCAGACCGTCGGCACACGCAAGCTCCGTTCCGAGCTTCGCGCATTCCGCGGCAAGGCCGACGGCGAGCGTACCGGCTCGCGCCTCGACCAAGACGTCGACGTCGCGCGCCTCCGTTAGCTCCAGAGCCGCGACGACGTCGCGCCGTCCGGCCGGAGCCATCGGCGCGCAAGTGCCGGCATAATCGAAAGACGCTGCGGTGGTGTCGAGCTGATAGATTCCGCTCGCGGCGATGGTGAGGGGATCGAGACACGTGTCGTGGGAGGCTTTCTGGCAGGTCGCCTCATCGATGCGGCCATCGCAGTTGTCGTCTTTGTGGTTGCCACAGACTTCGGGGTGGCCGGTGTAAACCGTCGGATCGTCGTCATCGCAGTCACCGCCCGCCCTGCAGTGAACATCGGGGTTGCCGTCCCCATCGGCGTCGCGCACCTTGTGCTCGCATGTCTTGGTGCTCTCGACGCAAGAATCGATCGTGCACGTCGCCTGGTCGTTGCACGCCTCGGGCGCCCCTTGTCGACAGCCGAGTAAGGGATCGCATCGCTCGATACCGTCGCAGTAAACGCCGTTTTGGCAGCGAGAATCGTCGGGAGTGAACTGGCAGCGGTGGATCGCGAGGTTGCATGCGTCGAATGTGCAATCGACGCCATCGTTGCACTGGTCGTTCTCGAGACAGGGACCGCCCAAGATCGGGCCGTCGGTGAGCGCGTCGGTCGCCGCATCGCGACCACCATCGGGCGAGGAACCACCGTCCTCGACGAAAGGGCTCGCGGCATCACCATTCGAGCACCCCGCGAGACCTACCGCAAGCCAGCTAGGCACCCACACATACAAAAGCGAACGCATGCGGTAGAGAGCGTAGCCGAACTGCGTACAAAGGCCCTTCATCCTGACCCGTGGCAGTCGCCAGCGTACTCTGGCAGAATGTCGGGAGCTGATCGAAAGGCGATGACCCCTTGCACAGCGATAGGCTCACCCGACAAGAGCTGACCTGGCTTCTCACGCAAGAGGCGCGCAGCGCGGCGGAGAAACTACGAAAAGGCGTGGCGGTGCTCGCCGCCCCGGAGGTGCGAGCGGCGAGCGGTCCCCCCGCGGCGAGCATCGAGCCCGAGCTCGACGCGCTCGACGACGCCATGAAGATGCTGGCGTCGTTGCACACCGGCACCGCTACCCGCAGTCGGCGAGGGCGCATCGATTTGGCCGCCCTGCTCTGGGAGGTAGCGCCGAACGCACGCGTGTCGATCGAGCCGGGCAGCGGCACCGAAGTCTTCGGCGACGAGTCGGAGCTACGGCGCATGCTCCAGGTTCTGGTCGGCTCCACCAACCCAACCGGAGGCCCGTCCGAGTTCGGCACCCCGGAGCTCTCCATCCGGCGGGAAGGGTCGGAGATCCGGGTCAGCGTAACGCTTGGCCCCGATCAGTCGGCCAATGCGGGGACGGAACGCGCGTGGCTCAGCCGCATGGCGACGCGCTACGGCGGCCGGCTCGAGCTCGAGGGGGCCACCGAATCGATCCTCTTGCCTGCCGATGGCGCCAACGATCAGCGCGAGGTCGAGGATCTGCGGCGGGAGCTCGAAGCAGCACAGCGCCAAGGCGAAGCCTACGCGCGCGAGCTCGCGGCGGTCTTTTCGTACTCGCAGGGGTCTCCGCCACGGTTCTCTTCGCAACCGGCGGAGGCCAACCGGGGTCTGGTCGCGCTCACCGGAATGGCCGTGGGATTGAGCGGGCAATTGCGAAGCATCTTCAGCATGATCGACCGCGAGTTGATTGCTTTACGTGAAGGAAGCGAGCCCCCGTCTCCGCACGCCGAGATGATGGCGCAGCAAACGGCGCTCGGCAGCGAGCTGGTCGCCGATCTCGTGCGTCTCGCGCAATGCCCGGCCTACGAATCGACGCAGCACGTGAATCTCGCCGACCCGGTGCGCGCGGCGATGGCCGAGCTCGAAAGTCGCGCGACTCGCCGGGGGGTCACCCTGAAAAGCCACATTCCCGCCCACGCGGATCTCGAATCGCGGCCGGCGGCGGTGGGGCTGCTCGCGCGAACGCTCATCAATGATGCCATTCTGGCCACGCCGCGGGGCGGACAGGTCGTGGTGACGGTGGAGCCGTTGGCCAAGGGGGCCCGGCTCGTCGTGAGCGACGGCGGCCCTCCCATTCCAGAAGACTCCTACGGCGCGCTGGTCTCGACGCGGCTCGATCCCTCGACGGTGGGACGGCCCAGTACCGGGGCGCTCTTCTGCGCGCACCTGCTCGCCCAACACCTCGCCACGGAACTCGAACTTTTGGCGGATAACCTTACGCCAGAGCCGCAGGTGGGGGCACGGTTGCAGGTGAAGTTGGGCGCCTGAAGTCATTCACCCGAAAAAACGACTGTAGGTTCAGACCGAACGCCCGTAATAACTTGGCAGAATGCAAATTCTCGTCGTCGAGGACCAGGACGCCATTCGCCGCATGATCGAGGCGCTCGTGGCGGCCCGTGGCCACAAGGTGGTCGCCGTCGCGAGCGGCGCGAAAGCCGTGGAGGTGGCGATCCAATCGCCTCCCGACGTTGTCCTTTTGGACCTGCATCTTCCGGGGCAATACGATGGGTTCGACGTGTGCGAAAAGCTCCGCGCCAACCCGACCACGCAGAAGGTACCGGTCGTCATCATCAGCGCACGCGACGACGCTCCCACCCGAGCCAGGGCAACCCAGATCGGCGCGACCTCCTACTATGGCAAGCCCTTCAGCCCGATGGCGCTGCTCAAGGAAATCGAGAAATTCGGACGCGCGAAGTCACAGTAAGTCCAAGAAGCGCCTCGCGCGCCCCTCGGCCGCGAGCAGCAGGCTGCCCGCTTCTTCGTCGGGGATTCGCAGCTTCGAGCAAAGCTCGCTGAGAAGTGCCTTTTCCGCCGGCGCCTGCTCGCCGTCGATGAACGTCAGGAGCACGGCATGCTGCAAGAGCATGCGGCGATCGTCGGCCGAAAGTGCGGTCAAGGGGATGTCGGCCAGCGAGCGCGGCGTCTTCGCGTACTCGCGGATCTCGACCGCTTCCTCGTCGTTGACCTCGAAGGCCTGAAAGAGAGCCTCGAGTACTTCGGTCTCTTCTTGTGAGATGCGGCCGTCCGCCCAGGCGACACTCACGAGGGATTGCAGAATGGCCGTGTCTTCTTCGTGCATGCCGGTCCCCTGCCGCCATTACTACCATGACCGGAGGAGCATCAGCGCGGCTATCCCCAGCAATACGGCGATCGCCAGAGAGACGTACAGCTTGGCGCGTCCCGATGGCCCGGTGAGCGGCGCATCCGATAGGCCGTGTGCGATCTCTGCGGCACGGTCGGGGGGAGGCGTGGTCGTGTAGAAATCGGCGCCGCCCGCGGCGCTCTGGAAGGGGGACTCGCTCTCGGCGAGGACGGGCTCGACCGCCATCGGCTCCGTGTCGTCCGCCGCCGCGTCGGGCAACGAAAGTTCCGTCCCTCGAGCGCGCAAGCTTTCGCGCGCGAGCCGAGCCAGCGCACGTCCCGCCGCGCTGCGATTCACGGGGATGAGAGCCGTCTCGAGCTCGGAAATGAACTGAACCAGATTCCCTTTCGCTGGGTGCGACGCCAGGGTGCTCAAGGCGGGAGCGCGGCCGCTCGAAGCGTCGAGTAGCCGCCGAAGCAGACGCCGCAGCGCATCCTCCGCGTCGAAGATGGTGGCTCCCAGGGTCGGTCGCACCACGACCCTGCCCCCCTCGACCTGAACGCTACAGCGATCTTCATCGACGAGGGCGGGCGTGCGCAGGAGCTGATCGGCGGCGGCGAGCACGAGGTATCCCGCTGTCTCGGGAGCCAAGAGCGCTCGGCGGCGCCGTGCCGCATCGATGACTTCTGCTGCCGTGACCTCGGGGGTGCTCATCAAGCGTGGGCTCCGGGTGCCAGCCGGACGCGCACGCCGCGGCTGGCGAGAAACGCCTTGGCTTGGCCGATCGTGTATTCGGCATTATGGAAGATCGAGGCTGCCAATGCCGCGTCGGCACCCCCCTCGACCAAGCCGCCGCGCAGGTGCTCGAGGGTGCCGACGCCTCCGGACGCGATGACCGGGACACTCACCCGGTCGGCCACGGCTCGCGTCAGCTCGATATCGTAGCCCTCGCGCGTTCCGTCGCGATCCATGCTCGTCAGAAGAATTTCGCCCGCCCCCATCCGCACCATTTTTTCCGCCCACTCGATGGCGTCGAGGCCAGTCGGAGTGCGTCCTCCATGGGTGAACACTTCCCAGCGCGGCGGCGTGCCCTCGGAGGTTGGCCGGCGGCGCGCATCGATGGCCACCACGATGGCTTGTGTTCCCCACGCGTCCGCCGCTTTTCGAACGAGCTCCGGCTCCCGAACGGCCGCGGTGTTGATCGATACCTTGTCGGCGCCGGCCCGTAGCAGCAACTGAATGTGGTCCGTCGACGAGATTCCGCCGCCGACCGTCAGCGGCGCGAAGACGACCTCCGCCGTGCGAGCGACGACATCGACCATCGTGCCCCGTTTCTCGTGCGACGCGGTGATGTCCAGGAACGTGATTTCGTCGGCGCCCTCTTGGTCGTAGCGCTTGGCGCATTCGACCGGATCGCCGGCGTCACGGAGTCCGACGAAATTCACGCCTTTGACGACCCGGCCGTCCTTGACGTCGAGACAAGGGATGATGCGTTTGGCGAGCATGGGATTGGCGTAGCACCGCATAGCACTCCTGCGCGCAAACGTGGCGGCTCTGCTCCGCCGGGGAACGAAACTCCGAGCTTGCCGTGACTTTGAGCGTGGTAGTCTCCGGGCATGATTTCCTGCCCGCAATGCGGGTCACTCGCCGCGTCGGACGCGGAGCGATGTCCGAGCTGTGGGGCATGGCTGGCCGGCGCGCCGCCGGGCCGCCCCGCCGGTCCGGTGGCCAACTCGATGAAGAAGACGATGGTCGGCATGGCGCCGCGTTTGGCCGTGCCGCCGCCGGCGGAGCCGCCCCCCGCCGAGGACCCGCGTCCAGCCATCACGCAGAAGAGAACCGTCGTCGGGATGCCAGCCGCCCCGCCTCGAGGATCGCGCCCCCCGCAAATCACGATTGGACCGAGCCGCAGCAGTGCCCCGCCGCGCGCGACGCCTGCAACGCAATCAGGGGATCGCAGCGAGCCCGGTTTCGGCCAAAAAACGGTCATTGGCATCCCGTCACCGCTCCCCGAGCCGCCACCTCCGATCGCAGAGGCGCGCGGTCACGAAGATCGATCTCGCGCTCCCTTTCAACCCGCGAAAAAGACGGTGCTCGGCGTCGCAATGCCCGGGATCGCGCCTCTCGCGCCGGGGGTCCCCAAGCCGTCGCCGCCCCCCTCGCCTTACCCGCCTCACCGGAGCGACTTTCCGAGCGAGATGGAAGCGTCGGGACCGCCAATCGGGATGCCGCCGTCGGAACCATGGGAAGAACCGCCGCGGCCGGCTCGTTCGCCGAGCCGCCCGCGTGCGCGCCGGTCCGAGCGGTCGGCGACACTCGCGATCGCGAGCGGGCTGGTGTTGGCGGCGGGCGCGGCCGCCTTCGCCCTTTTGTGGCGGAGCCCCGCCCCGCTCAGGGCCGAAGCACATGTCGACGCCAACGGCATCGACATGCTGCACCTCACCTGCGCCACCTGTCCCGATGACACCGAGCTACGCATCGGCCACGTAAGAGCGAAGATCAAGGATCGGGTCGCCGATATCTCGCTCCCGGCGCCGCTCGACATCGGCGAGAATCGCTTCAAGGTCGAGCTCGACCGGCCGGACACCGGTCGCGACGAGAATGTCTCGCTCGTCGTGAAGATCGGTTACCGCATCCGGCCCGACCTTTCGACGCTCGAGGCGGAGCGGCCCCTCTTGCGCATTGCGGTCGAAGGGGTGCCCCTTTCGACGATGACGATCGACGGAAAGCAGCTCGAGCTCGGCCGCGACGGCAAAGCCCAATACGACATCGATGTTTCCTCTGACTGCACGGGTTTCGCCGACGAGACCAAAACGATCGAGCGCGCCATCCCCTACGGCGTGGTCAGCTCGAGCGGCGTCAACGAACAGGGCGTCGTGAACGTGCGGGTCGGCGTCGTCCCCTTGCGCCTTGACCTGCCGCTCGCGCGCGCGGTCATCGAGGGGGACCGTTTTCCCCTCGCCGGCCGCACCGGAAAAAACGCGCGTCTCTCGGTCGGGGAACAGCTCATCGGTGTGGGGGCCGACGGCAGCTTCTCGCGATCGGTCGTCGCACCGCTCATCGGCGAGAATGCCATCGCGCTTCGCGCGAGCGTTCCCGGGCAAGCTCCTCGGTCGGCGACGTTGCGGGTGCGAAGGGTCGAGCGCCTGGCAGACGAAGCCAAAGCATTTTCAGCGACGGCACCGCTTGCGTTCACCGAGCTTGCGGCGGACGTCCAAAAGCATGTCGGCGAGCCCGTGGTGCTGACCGGCGAGGTGGTGGAAGCCCGCGCGCAGGGAGGCTCCAAGTACGTCGCTTTGCTCGATGTGCAGAAAGGCTGCTCGCGTCCGCCCTGCCTCGCACGCGTGGTGCTCTCCGCTGAAACGGGCCCCGCGCGCGGCGACCCGTTGCAAGTGTTCGGGCACGTCAGCCGCGCGATCGCCGAATCGCCCGGCGTCCAAGGGGCACCGAAGGGGACCGTTCCGGAGGTGGAGGCCGCCTTCATCTTGAAGAAGCGCTGACCATGGCGAGCCGGGCGTTTCAGGCAGCCATTGCCGCCGCGGTCTTTGCATCGTGCGGCGCGCTCACCCTCGTCTCTTCGCAGACCGGGGCGACGGACATCGATCCGACGCGGCCGACGACGATTGTCGTCGGTCTCTCCCCGGGCATCGCACCGATGGCGCGCGTCGACGGCGCTCGGCGAGGCCGCGCGCACGACCCGCTCCCGCGAAGACCGAGGCTGCTCTGGCGTCAATCCGTGCGCGGCGGCATCGTCTTCGTCCCCCTCGCCGTCGACGCGCGCGGCGCGGTCCTGGTCGCCAGCGAGAGTCTGCCCGAGCTGCTGCAGCTGTCGGCAGCCGGCCAAGAGCAGTGGCGTGCCTCGACCGGTGCGGGGACCTCGATCACCGGGACGGTGCTGCTCAGTGACGAAACGCGGTTGATCGTCACGTCGGTCGGCGATGCCATCGGCTTTTCGCCAGCGGGAACCATGCGTTTCAAGACTGCCATCGAGGCGGAACGTAGCGTCCGGGTGAGCTTGCTCCCTCTCGAAGATGGAGGCGCTGCGATCGCGGCCGGTCACGAGATCGATTGGATGGACGGCGACGGGCAACTGCGGGAGCGGATCCGGATCGATGAAAAAATCTTCGGGCCGCTCGTAGCGACACGGGCGGGGATTGTAGCGGTCACCCAGAGCGGCGCCGTCCATGTGGTGCGCGCAGGTTTCAGCAAACGAATCGGAAGTCTCGGCGGCGACCCCGGAGAGCCGGGTGCGTCGACGCCGGACGGCCGTACGCTCTTCGCTGTGGTCGACCATCAGCGGGTCGTGGCATTGGACCTGACGACCGGCGTCGCCCAGGCGCGCTACTCCGTCAACGATCTATCGCTGCATGGCCCGGTCGTATTCGGCCGAGCGGACGCGGCGGTCCTCACGAGCTGGAACGGCGTGCTCATGAGCATCCCGAAGGCCGGCGGCGAACTGCGGCGCACGCCGCTCGATTCCCGGATCGAAACGTTGGTGACCGATGGCGGCAAGATCGACTTCGCGGCGCTCGAGGACAGCCCCGCCGCAGTGACCGATAACGACGGCTTCATCGCGTTCGCCCGAATCGGCGGAAGATTCGGTGTGGTTTCCCCCGATGGCGCGGTGAGCCTCGCCGTCGGTCGAACTTGCCATTCACCGGCGGCGCTGGCACCCGCCGGCGCTCACCGCATGGTGGTAGCCTGCCGCGACGGTGCGGTCCTGATGTTCGGCGAGGATAGTCCGTGACTTGGACCCGCAGGCAACGCTGGAAAAACGACGCGATCTACGCCGCCGCCGTGGCCGCCGTGAAACTCGGTCTCGCACTTCCTCGCGGATGGTTGCCTCACGTCGGTTCGCTCCTCGGGTGGGCGGCTCACCTGCTGTTGCCGCGCGTTCGACGGACGACGCTCGCCAACCTCGCCCTGATTCATCCGGATGCCGCGCCGGCCGCCCGCCGTGCCCTTGCCCGACAGGTCTATCGATGTCTCGGCCGCGATCTTACCGACACGGTGGCCCTTCTCGATCCCGAGGAATCGCCGGGGCGGACGCTGGTGCTTCCTCGCGAGTCGCACGACGTCTTGACGTCCGCGCTCCGTCGCGGCCGTGGCGTCGTGTACGCGACGTGCCACCTCGGACCTTGGGAACGCATGGCAGCCCTCCTCGCGGCCGAAGGCTTCCCCATCACCACGGTGGCCCGGGAGAGCTACGACCAACGATTTCATCCTTTACTGTATGAACGCGTCAGAAATAAGCGAAATATAGAAGTTATTTACAGAGGAGATCCTGGGGCATCGTTTGCGATCGTACGCGCCTTGCGGCGCGGCCGAGTGCTCGGGTTTCTGCTCGATTTGCCGGGGCGCGTGACAACCCGCCAGGTGCGGTGGCTCGGCCATCCGGCGCCCGTTGCGGTCGGCCCTGCTCGCATCGCCTTGCGCACGGGAAGTCCCATCGTGGTCGGTACCCCCGCCCACTTGCTTGGGGACGACCGGCTCTGCGTTCACATCGCGAGTCTCAGGGCTGACGACCTGCCCCCCGGGGATGAGGGTGAGGCGGAGCTCACCCAGAGGATGGCCGACGCCCTGAGCGAGCGCATCCGTTCGCTCCCGGCGCACTGGCCGTGGATGCATCCATCGTTCGTCAATGGGTCGACACCGGCGGAAGCCGCCACGCCGCAACCTGGGCCGCAGACCCGCACCGACGAAGCTTGAACGTCTCGAGCAGCCCGTGGACGGCATAGTCCGGGTCATTTTCGTCTGGTACACTAGCTTAGGGGCGGCTTTCATTGACCAAAGCTTCGACTTTCGCTGAACCGAGTTCCCGGACACCCCGGCCGGTCGTCGGTCGTGACATTCGGTCCCTGCCCATCACGCCGCGGGAGGCGTTCGTTCTGTCGCGTATCGATGGATCGGTGAGCGAGGCAGAGCTCGCGATGATCACCGGCTTCGGTGAGGAAGCGGTCAGCCAGTGCGTCGACCGACTGGCAGCGCTGGGGGCTATCGAGTTCGATCCACCGGTCACCGCCGATGCGCCGCCAAGGGCGTCGGGGCCCGATTTCAAGGCCCGCGAACCTCCACGCGTCTCGCAGACACAATTCAAAGCGGTCAGCCATGACCCGCCGCCGAGTCACGAAACCGCAGCCGTTGACCTCGAGCCCGAGCGCCAGCGCACCGTGCTCGAGCTCCACGGCAAGCTCCGACAGCTCGACTATTACGCGCTACTCGGCGTCAGCGAGACGGCGGAGCGTAAGGAAATCAAGCGCGCCTATTATGGCAACGCGCCCGATTATCACCCCGATCGGTTTTATGCGAAAAAGCTCGGTAGTTTCAAACCGAAGATGGAAGCCATCTTCGCGCAGTTGACGCTCGCCTACGAAACGCTCACGTCGCCCGAGCGCCGGACCGAGTACGACGGCTACCTTTCGACACAGAGGCAGACGCGTTCGATGGAGGAGTTGTTACGAGGAGCCACCGAGCCAAGGGTCGCCGCTCCATCCGCGCCGCCGACCCCACCCTCCGGCTCCGCGAGCTCGCCGCCCGAGGCCGTGCCGCTCCGGACCGCATCTGTCGTTCCCCCGACGAGCTACCCTTCCCCTTCCGGGCGGGGCCCCGAACAGGAGCGCGCGCGCCGGGAGGCGCTCGCCCGAAAGCTCGGTGTCGCTCGCGGCAGCGTTCCGCCCGAAATGAGGCGTTCCGCACCACCTCCCGATCCGGCAAACCGCGAGGCGGCCGTGCAGGATCTCAGACGCCGGCACGACGCCTTGGCCGGCGACGCTCGCCGAGCTCAAGCCCGTCGCTACGTCGAATCTGCCAAAACTGCGATGCCCGAAAACCCGGCGGCCGCGGCGAACGCCTACCGCCTCGCCCTGGCCTTCGATCCCGACAATCCCGAGATCGCCGCCGCCCTCCGCGACGCGGCCCAGGTCGCCGCCGCCGCGCTGGCCGGCGCCTACCTGAAGCAAGCGGATTACGAGAATCGCAACGGGCAGTGGGCCGAAGCGGCGCGGTCGTATGTCCGGGCGGCCGCAGGGATGCCGAACGATGCCCTCGTGCTGCAGACAGCTGCCCAGGCGCTTCTCAAAAGTTCGGGCGATATGCACCAGGCATGCGATCTTGCCAAGCGAGCGATCGCAATTTCGCCCAAACGCCTCGAGTTCCGCCTGACGCTTATCGAAGTGTATATTGCGGCCGGCCTTCCGCTCGCCGCCCGCCGAGAAATCGAGGCGGCGCGAGAGATTGCGCCGTTGGATGATAGGATAAGCGAGCTGTCAAAGCGCTTGAAGTAGGGGGAGCCAAACGACGGGATCTTCATGGAACGCGTGATCGGCATCGACCTCGGCACCACCAATTCGTGCGTTGCCATCGTGGAAAATGAAAAACCGGCCGTCATTCCCAACCGCGGCGGGTACAAGACGACTCCCTCGATGGTGGCCCTTACCGAAGCGGGTAAGCGGCTGGTCGGTCACATCGCCAAGCGCCAGGCCATCACTAACGCCGAGAACACCGTCTCCGCGGCCAAACGCCTCATCGGTAGAAAATGGGCCTCCCCGCAGGTGAAGAACTCGGTGCTCACCTCGAGCTATCGCATCGTGGAAGGCCCTCACGGCGACATTCGCATCCAGCTGCGCGACCGGCAGTACTCGGTGCCGGAAATCAGCGCGATGGTGCTGCAAGAAATGAAGGTGATCGCCGAGGATTATCTCGGCCATCCGGTGAGCAAGGCCGTGGTCACCGTTCCTGCGTACTTCAACGACAACCAGCGACAAGCTACGAAGGATGCCGGCCAGATCGCCGGCCTGGACGTGATTCGCATCATCAACGAGCCCACGGCGGCCGCGCTCGCCTACGGCTTCGGAAAACGGCTCGACCAGACCATTGCCGTCTACGACCTCGGCGGGGGCACATTCGACATCTCGATTCTCGAGATCGGAGAAGGGGGAGTCTTCAAGGTGATCGCCACCGCGGGGGACACGTTCCTCGGAGGAGAAGACTTCGACGCGCGCATCATCGATTGGCTGGTCACCGGCTTCACCGCCGAGCACGCGCTCGATCTTCGGCAGGATCGCATGGCCCTGCAGCGCCTTCGTGACGCGGCCGAGAAGGCCAAATGCGAGCTATCCTCGCTGAAGGAAACCGAAATCAACCTTCCCTTCATCATCTCGAGCGGCCAGAATGAAGCTCTTCACCTTCAGCGCAAGCTGTCGCGCGAGATGCTGGAGAAGCTGTGCGCCGATCTGGTCGATCGCACGATCGAGATCTGCAAGCAGACCCTGATCGACGCCAAGATATCGACGCGCGAGATCGAAGAGGTGGTGCTCGTGGGGGGCATGACCCGCATGCCCAAAGTCCAGGCCGCGGTCGGCCAATTTTTCGGCCGCGACCCGTGCAAGGGGGTCCATCCCGACGAGGTGGTGGCACTCGGGGCCGGAATCCAGGGTGCGGCGCTGGTCGACGAAAAGAAGCAGATGATTTTGCTCGACGTCACACCGCACGCGCTCGGGATCATGACTTTCGGCAGCTACTTCGAGGAGCTCGTTCCGCAGAACACCACCGTCCCCACGAACCGCGCGAAGACGTTCACCACCAGCCGCGACAACCAGACGGCCGTGAAGATCATCGTCATGCAGGGCGAAAACGAAAAAGCGGAGCAAAATGAGCTGCTCGGGGAGTTCATCATGACCGGGCTGCGCCGCGCGCCCAAGGGTCAGGTGGAAATCGAAGTGAATTTCGCCATCAACGCCGACGGCATCGTCAGCGTCAGTGCGAAAGATCTAGAGACAGGGCAGGAGCAGTCGATTCAGGTCACCGCCACCAGCGGCCTCACCCAGGACGAGATCGCCAAGATGATGGCGGATGCCCAACATTTCACGGTGCAGCGGCGAACGAGCGAGGAGTTCGAGGGCGTCAAGCAAGAGGCCGAAAAGCTCATCGTTCAGATCGAGCAGTTGATGCCCGACGTCGAGCAGGTGGTCGCCTCGAGCGATTTCGGAAAAGACGCCATCGGAAAGGCCAAAGCCGTCGTCGCCAAAGCGCGCGCGGCGATCGGGCGCCAGGATATCGGCGCGGTACGCGAGCAGATCGAGGGACTCTCGCGAACGCAGCGCATGTTCAAAGGAGTGGTCGCGAAGACCCCGTGAGATCAGGTCGTTCGATGCCCCATAGCGATCCGCCGCCTCGTCCTGACCCGCACGCCGAACCCGAGTCGGTTGCGGCGTCGGCGGCCCCGCCGGGCAGCGAGCCCCGTCCGCGACGCGACAAGGACGCCGACCCGAGCGCTATCGAAATCAGCATCGGCCATAGCGAGCTCAGCCCGGGCGAGGTGGACATCCTGCTCGATGATTTGGCTGCCGACGGTCCAGAACCAGGCGCCGACCCGCGCCCCAGTCCATTCGATCGCATCACCATCATTCCGGACATGACCGAAGAGCAGTACGTCGCGAAAATGATGAGCGAAGCGGCAGAATACGACGCTCCGCCAGCGCGCGCGGAGGAGCGTCCGGCCGGCGCACGGTCGACGAGCGAAGCACCTACCGTGCGGCACCCCTCGGGCGGGGCGCTTGCCGATGTCGACAGCGGCTGGTCTTGGCCGCCCGATCCCACGACATCGCCGACCGTGCGCGCGCAGGAAGGCGCGCCCGAAAATGCAGCGGCTACGGACGTGCCCGCGCCACCGCTCACGCTCGACCTCTCCGAGGCGGAGGCCGCGGAAGCAAAGAGGAATGGCGAGCTTCCCGCGCCGGCGCCGGTGGTCACCGTCTCCAATGGCCCACTATCGTTCGGGGCGGCGGCGGGTGACGCGCTCGAGCTGGTGCAGGTCCGTGCGCAGTCGATCAAGCCCGCGGGATCGTCCGGGATTAGTTTGCGCGAAGTGCGCGATCGCTTCGATGTCGGCGACTTTTCGGGAGCGCTCGTGCTGGCCGAGGGTATCCTCGAGCACGATCCGGAGAGCGTCGATGCGGTGATGTATGCCGAGCACTGTCGCGATGTCCTCAAGCAGATGTACGTCTCGCGCCTCGGCAGCTTGCGCAGCGTACCGCGAGTTGCCGTCAATCAGGAGCAGCTACGATGGTTGGCGCTCGACCACCGCGCCGGATTCCTTCTTTCGCTCGTGGATGGTCGCTCGACGTTCGAAGAGGTCTTGGACATGAGCGGCATGCCGGATTTCGAAGCTCTGCGCCTTTTGATGCAGCTTCTGCAGCAGAACGTCATCAAGATGTGACGTGATGCCGAGCAGCTGACAGACCGACGCTCCGCGAGTAGAAGGAGCCATGCTCGTCGGCCGGCTTGCCCAGGGCGCATTGGGAATTCTCCTCGGCATTCTCGTACCACTGACAGCTCTGGGCATCGGGCCCGGCGCGCTAGCCCGGGACGACTCTCCAGCGGCACGCCGCGACGATGTTCCGACCAAGGAGCACGCCGATGGAGTCGTCGACTACACGCTTCGCGCGGCGCTCGACGAGCACAAGCACATCGTGCACGGCGACGGCACGATCGTTTGGCGAAACGCCTCCACGGCCAGCGTGCAGGAGCTTTTCTTTCACCTTTATCTGAATGCTTTCAAAAACGAGCGCACGTTATTTCTGCGCGCACCGGTCGCGTCGGGCCGAGGGACGTCGCCGGTGGCCGAATGGGGATACATCGACGTGCGAAAACTCGTCGCGCGCGAGCTCGACGGCGCGGACCTCTGGCCGGGCGCCGACAAGACCAGCCCTGGTGATACCGACGACGAGACGGACATCCGCGTACCCTTGCCGCGGGCCATCGCGCCGGGTGAAACCTTGACGCTCGACGTGACCTGGGACGCCAAGCTGCCCAGCATCGTCGAGCGCACCGGTTACGTCGACGACTTCCACATGGTCGCGCAGTGGTTTCCCAAGATGGCGCGACTTCTGCCGAGTGGTCAGTGGCGCCACTTTCCCTTTTATCACCTGGCCGAATTTTACGCGGACTTCGGCACCTACGACGTGACGATCGACGTGCCAACGGGGATGCGAGTGGGGGCCACCGGGGCGCGGGTTGCGGCGTCCTCCGAGAACGGGCGCGACCTTTTGCGCTTTCGACAGACCGATGTGCACGACTTCGCTTGGACGGCGTGGCGCTCGTTTCACCAGAAAACGTCGCGCGCCGAAGGGGTCGATCTTGTCGCGCTCTACCCACCGGGGTACGACGTCATCGCCGACCGAGAGATCGCCACCGTGACCTTCGCTCTCAAGTATTTCGGCGAACGTTACGGGCGCTATCCTTATCCCGTTCTCACGCTCGTGCATCCACCTTCGGGCGCCGGTGAAGCGGGGGGGATGGAATATCCGACGCTGATCACGTGCGGAGGAGCCTGGTACGGTCCGCCGTTCACGCACGACGTGGAAAGCGTGACGATGCACGAGTTCGGACATCAGTACTTCTATGGTGTGGTCGCGACCGACGAGCAGACGTGGCCCATCTTGGACGAGGGCATCAACTCGTTCGCCGAGGCGGACGCAATGAGGGCCTGGCTCGGCACCGGGTCCGCCCTGGACTTCATGGGGCTCCAAGTGAGCCTCGGAGCCCTCTTTCGCGCAGGCGCGCTGCCTGCAGTGCACAACGAGCCGATCGCGCAGTCGGCCGAGACGTTTGCGAGCGGCGCCGACTACGGGGGGCTCGTCTATGCGGGAACGGCGACGATCCTCGACACGCTTTCGAATGTGTATGGCCACGAAGCTTTCGCGCGTGCGCTGGGCAGGTACACGCGGCGCTACCGCTTCGAGCACCCCACGCTTCAGGAGTTCGTCGCCGTCATTCGAGAAAACTTGGGGGACGAAGCCGCCCACAACCTGGAGCGCGCGATCTCCGAGAAGGGCTGGGTCGATTATCGGGTCGCCAATGCGATTTCGAAGCGCGACGACGTCGCGGCCGGCGTGTTCGATCGAGAAGGCAAACGCGAAACCGTCGAGCGCGGGACTCCATCCGGAGCAACATGGCGAGGCTGGGCGCTGGTGATGCGCCACGGCACGCTCCAATTTCCCGTCGACGTCGAGCTCCGAGGCGCCGACGGGACGGTGCAGGTCGTGCGGTGGAATGGCGCCGAAGAGTGGACGCGGATCCCGTACGAAGGCAAAAGCGAGCTCACCGAAGCCATCGTCGATCCACTCGGGAACGTGACGCTCGACATGAACCTGCTGAACAATGGCTTTCGCGCCGCGCGGCCCACGATGGCAAGGCGAACACTCGAAAGAGCCACCTACGGCGCAGCCCTCGCCTTGCAATGGTTGATGCCGTGAGCGCGCGCTGGTTGCGCGCCCCGGCGCGGCGGCTTGGCGTCGTCGTAGTCGTTTACCTCGTGCACCTGGGTCTCGCGCTCGGCTTCGCGTGGCCGGTGGCCAACCTCCTCGGGGATCCGACCCTCTCGCACCCCCGAGGCGATCTCGTGCTCTTCGAGCCGGGAGGGCTCTACTTGGTCGAGGTGCTTCGTCTCGGCCGCGCATCGCTGACGAGCGCCGCGCGCGGGATGACCTTTGCGGCCCTGGCGACGCTCTATGTCGGCTTGTTGCCGCTCGGCGCGCTGCTACATGCGCTGGCCAGCGCGAAGCGACTCACGGCGGCGGAGCTCGTCGCCGCCGGAGCTCGATCGTTCGGACCACTGTCCCTCTTGCTCGGGCTTTCTCTCGTCGCGACGGCGCTCGCCTGCGTCGTGCCGCTCGGCGCGGGTGGATTGCTGGAGGTCAAGCTGAAGACGGCTCTCGGGGACCGTGGATCGGACATGGCTCAGGCGGCGCTCTGGGCGGTCGCTCTCGCCCTCGCCGCCGTCATCGGCGTCATCCACGATCTTGCGCGTGCCGCGGCGGTGTCCCGAGCTCTGCCCGGCCTGGCCGCTGCCCGCATCGGGGCGGAGGCGTTCGCCGATCATCCAATTCGAGGTCTCACCGGGTGGGGTGTTCGAGGTTTCACCGGCGTCGGCCTGGTGGTCCTCCTCGCTTGGGCCGCGACCCACGTCGGCGTGGAGACGAGCCTTCGATTCGCTGCCGTTACGGCGCTGCACCAGCTGGCCGCCTTTGCGCTCGTCTATCTTCGAGCTGACTGGCTCGCCGAGGCAATCCGGCACACCCGCCGTGAACTCCCGTTCTCAGCCGAGCCGTGAGCGAGGACTGAGCGGCTTACCAATGTGGTGAGCAACCTCGCGCCTAACTACATCAACGAGCGGTAGACCTGATCGTAGCGGCGCGCGGGGCGGTCCCAACCGAGGTCGAGGCGCATCACCCGGCGGCGAAGCGCGGACCACCGCGGCGTCGCGTACGCGGCGATGGCTCTTTGCGCGGCACCGAGCAACTCGCTCTCGTCCGGCTCGTCGAACAGAAAACCCGTGCCGGTTTCGAGCGCGGCGTCGCAGTCGACGATCGTATCGCACAAACCACCGGTGGCGTGCGCGACCGGCAGCGCGCCGTAACGCTGGCCATAAAGCTGCACGAGACCGCAGGGCTCGAAGCGCGAAGGCACCAGGACGATGTCGGCCCCGGCAAACAATCGGTGGACCGTCGCCTCGGGTGCCGCCCTGAGAAAGCGTGATTGGTCGGGCACCGATTCGGTGACCTGCGTCGCGCGCTCGACCAGTTCCGGATCGCCGTCTCCCACGAGCACGACGGTGGCGCCGGCGAAGACGAGCTTGGGAACATTCGCGATGCACAGGTCGGTGCCCTTCTGCACGACCATCCGCCCCACGTGCAAGACCAAGGGTCCACTCTTGGACAGCGAGAAACCGAGCTCGCGCAAAATCGCCCCTTTGCACCGCTCTTTGTTGGTGGGATCCTCGGCGTCGTATCGCGCGGCGAGCGCGGTGTCGGTAGCCGGATTCCAGGTCGCGTAATCGATGCCGTTGGTGATGCCGATGAGATCCTTGGAACGCATCGCCAGCACCCCTTCGAGCCCCTCGCCGCGCTGCTTGGTCTGAATCTCGCGGGCATAGGTGGACGATACGGTGGTGACCTTCGTGGCGGAGATGAGACCGCCCTTCAGGAAGTTGATCTTGGCATAAAACTCGAGCCGCTCCGGTGTGAAGAACTCGTCGCCGAACCCGATCGTGGGCAAGACGTCGCGCTCGAACAGCCCTTGATGCGAGAGGTTGTGGATCGTCAAGATCGTTGGCGTCGACTTGATCCCCGTCGTCCGTTCGATCTCGCGAAGATAGAGCGGGACGAGGGCGGCTGGCCAATCGTGCACGTGAACGACATCGAACGGAGAGCCGGACTGGGCTCGCTGGCGCGCGAGCTCGGCGACGGCCCGGGAAAAGACGGCGAAGCGCCTAGCGTTGTCGGGATAATCTTGCCCGCGCTCACCGTAAACGCCTTCGCGATCGTAGAGCCCGGGCACATCGAAAAGGGCGAGCTCGACGCCGGAACCGAGCCGGCCGTCGTAAACGGTGACTTCGATCTGGGAGGGGCCGAGGGCAAAGCTGAGAGGGGTCAAACGCCGTGCGACGAGCAGCCCGCCTCGTTCGAGCGGCGGAAACCTCGGCATGGCGAGGGTGACCTTGTGTCCGAGTTGTCGAAGAGCCTTGCTGAGCGCTGCGACGACGTCGGCGAGCCCTCCCACCTTGATGAAGGGCGCCAGCTCGGTCGCAGCGAAGAGGATATCCATGGAGGAGCGGATTGATTTACCCCAACTTGCCGCGCCACGCACGCACGGCGTTGGGGGGCTATGGCCGAGCGGGCGGTGCTCGTCGGTCTCGGTTACTCGGCGCGCCCTTCGGGCCGCCTGCGTCGTAGTCGTACTAGTGCCGTTCGGCACTAGCATCGGTTCATCGGGGGCTCCGCCCCCGCCCCACCGAAGTAAATTCGGAATGGGGCCCCACCCCCGCGGCGCCCTCCGGCGCCGTCGCCCGATATTCAAGCTAGGAGCAGCAAGCTCTGCCTGAACTTCCGCCCAACGGCACTAGTCCCTAGTCCGCAGGCTGGGGATGAGCTCGAGCCGCGTACCCAGGCGGCGTTCCTCGGCCTGCGCGTAGATGTGGCGGGCGAGCGCGAGATCCTGAATCGCCAGTCCCGTGGAATCGAAAATCGTAATCTCGTCGCCTTGCCGGCCTGATTTCTTGCCCGCCAAGACTTCGCCGATGGTGCCGTGGATTTGCTCGCGCCGATAATCGCCCCGATGCAGCGGCACGTTGACCTCGCCGCTCTCGGTCGCCTGCTCCCAGTCGTCGATGATGACCTTCGCATCGACGAGAATGCGGGGATCGAGCTCTTGTTTGCCGGGCGCGTCGGCGCCGAGCGCATTGATGTGCGCACCCCGGCGTACGAAGGACCGCTCGACGATCGGGGCGCGTGAAGGAGTCGCGGTGCACACGATGTCGCTGCTCGCCGCCTGCGCGATGGAGACGTGCTTTCCCCCCGATTCCTCGGCGAAGCGTTGGGCGGCTTGGGGCGACTGATCCGACGCAAGAACCTCGAGCTCGCCGAAAAGGGTACGGTGCGCTTCCAAGAGGAAACGCGCCTGCACACCGCAGCCGACGAAGCCGAGCGTACGCGGGCGCCCTGCGGCGAGATGCTTCGACGCGACCGCCGCAGCGGCGCCGGTGCGCACTGCGGTCAGCAGTGTGGCATCCATCACTGCGAGCGGCGCCGCGGTTTCGGCATCGCTCAGAATGTACACCCCTAAAACGGACGGCAATCCGTGGCGTACCGGATTGAGAGGATGCGCGTTGACCCATTTGACCCCGGCGGATCCCTTGAGATAGGCGGGCATCGCGCGAAAATCGCCGTGGTGCTCGGGTAGCGGCAAGTAGATTTTGGCGGGCATTCGAGTCTCGCCGCGGCCGTGCGCGACGAACGCCTCTTCGATCAGCGCGACGGCATCCTGCATCGTGAGAACGGCGCGAACGTCAGCCTGCGACAGCACCAAAGTGATCATGGGGACCTCCGAGCTGCTCGCTCATCGCGCATGGCCGAAACGAGTGCTCCCGCGACAGCGGCGATGTCCGTCGCAGTCCACAGCGCGCGAATCGCCGCGACACCGTCGGCCCCGGCCGCCGCGCATCGATCGATATTCTCGGGAGCCACGCCACCGAGCGCGTAAATCCGCAGGTGGGGAGCCGCCCTGCGTGCGTCGGAGAGCAGGTCCGTTCCCCCTGGCGGACCCTTTCCCGGCGACGAGAATACAGGCGACACGAGCGCTGCGGTGGCTCCCGACGTCCTCGGTGCCACGAGGTCCTCTACCCCATGCGCCGCCACCGAGATGAACGCACTCGGACCGAGAAGACGGCGGGCATCGTTGGCATCGACCGAACGGCTCCCGAGGTGCACACCCTGGGCGCCGATGCCGAGCGCGATGTCCAATCGGTCATTCACGTAGAGAGGTGCCTCGAACGGGGCGCAGATCGCGTGCAGTCGCTCGGCGAGCGAGAGCATCGCGCTTGCCGGGCGAACCTTGTCGCGGACTTGAATGCCGACCGATCCACGCGGCACGGCCGACAGCATACGCAAGGTGAGATCTGCCAGCCGATCGTCGGCGAGAGATGGGTCGGTGATGGCTATCAGCTCGGGCAGGTTCACGGCGCATCCACGTCCGACGCGTCGGCGCCGAGGTCGGCTCGCGCGGCGACGGCGAAGCGGCTCGATGGATAACGGGCGACGATGTACCGGAGCGTCGTCCGATACCCCTGCTCGTCACCTTCGGAGCGCAGTTTCTTGGCCAAGCCGTAGAGCGCCTCGCCGGGGGTCTCCTCCCGGGCCGAGCGATCGGGTGCCTTGCCACATTGGTAAGGGGCGTAACCGGCGACCGCACCGGCCAATAGCAATCCCCCGGCGCCCCTCCACAGGATCGACACGCGTCAGATCAGGCCCGAGCTGGGACTCGAGGCGGTTGCGTAGAGCTTCTTCGGAATGCGGCCCGCCAGAAATGCTCTGCGGCCCGCGCTGACGGCGTCGCGCATCGCTTCGGCCATCAAAATAGGATCGCGAGCGCCGGCGATGGCGGTGTTCATGAGAACCCCATGACAGCCGAGCTCCATCGCCACGGCGGCATCGCTGGCGGTCCCCACGCCCGCGTCGACGATGACGGGAACCTTCGCATTTTCGAGGATGATGGCCAGGTTGTGCGGATTGCGAATGCCGAGGCCCGAGCCGATGGGCGCGGCGAGAGGCATGACAGCAGCGCATCCGAGTTCTTCGAGCTTGCGGCAAACGATGGGGTCATCGATGCAATACGGCAGCACGGTGAACCCCTCGGCGACGAGGATCCGGGCGGCGGCGAGCGTCTGCTCGTTGTCGGGAAAGAGCGTCTTCGCATCGCCGATCACTTCGAGCTTCACGAGGTCGGACAGTCCGAGCTCGCGGGCGAGACGGCAAGTTCGAACCGCCTCGTCGGCGGTGGCGCACCCGGCCGTGTTGGGGAGCAGCTTGAAAGAGCCGCTCGTCAAGAGCGACATCAGCGAACCCTCGCCCCGCTCCTGAAGGTTGACCCGCCGGAGGGCGACCGTGACGAGCTCTGCAGCGGACGCGGCGATGGCGCGGCTGGTTTCGTCGACGTCTTTGTATTTGCCCGTTCCGACGATGAGGCGCGAGCGGAAACGGTGCCTGCCGATGACGAGGAGGTCGTCGCTCATGAAGAGAGGCTTAGCGTCCGAACCGCACCCTGACAAGCTCGCTCGGGAAAGCCCTTCCAGCGCCGATGCAACCAGAGCCACTGCGCCGGATGGATCCGGACGAAATCCTCGAGGGCGGAAGTGAGCTCGCGCGTCGTCGTCTCGATCCAGTCGCGCGACGGCGTTTGCGGCGGCTCCAGGACGAGCGGGATATCGATCTCGTGACTTCCGTCGGCAAGCCGGCGACCTAGCGCCAAAACCAAGGGAGCTCTCGTACGTGCTGCCAACAGGGCGGGCATGAGATCGCAGCGCGCCCGCTGGCCCATGAACGAGGCCTCGATCACGGCCGAGCTTCGCTCAGGCGCTTGATCGATGAGCAGGGCCACGGCGCGCCCGCGAGCGAGCGCCCCCGCCGCGCGCGAGAAAAGCGCGTCGCCCGACAACAGCTCGATATTTTGCGCGGCGCGCACGCGCTGCCAGAACTCGTCGAGCCATCGCACGGCGAGCCTTTTGGTGACGATCGTGAGCGCGACGTGTTCGCGTGCCGCGGCGCAGGCCACCAGATCCCAGTTTCCGGTGTGGGCGGTGGCGACGATCATCCGGTCCCGGTGCCGCTGCAAAACGGCAGCAGCCCGCGGCGTCAGACCCACGCGAGAGCGCGGCGGCGCTGCGCGTCCCGCGACCCACAAGAATTCGAGCAGCGACGTGCCGAGCGACGCGTACATCGCGCGAGCTCGGGCGGGTGGATCAGCGATGCCCGCCATCCGCATGGAGCTTTCGACGTGACGACGTCGAATACGGAGAAACGAACCCGCCCAGGCGCCCACGACGGCGCCCAACCGGCGCAGCCAGCTCCACGGAAGCAGGGCGACGGCGCGGGCCAAAAGGACCAGGGCCGCCATGCGCGGTTCACACGAATCCGGCTTTACGCACCTGCGTGGGCGTGGCTTCGGCAGCCGCCGCGAACACGTCTTCGAGCGGCAGCAAATACAACTCGCCCTTGCTTGTCCGCGCGCGCAAGAGGCCGGCTTTGACGGCGACCGCCTCGACCCGCGGGACGGTCAGCTGAACGCCATCGTGGGAGGCATACAGCGTCAGGCCGCGCCCGTCGGGAAACGTGAACCAACCATCTTTTTCGGACCTGGCCGAGATGAGCTCGAGAATCGCCGAAAGGTGCTCTTGCGTCATGGGCTTGCTCCGTGTCGGTCTGGCTCTTCGCCGGCCGAGCACGTTTTAGAAGGTACGCCCGCGGGCACGCCGCGCAACGAAATTGTGGTCGACATCGGCGAGGCTCGGCGCAACGCAAGAACTGATAGAGTACCGAAAAGGCCTCACGTGAGCGAACAAGGTCGAGCTTTTGCCCACCACGAGCACATCGTGATCGAGCACCTGTGCAAGCGTTTCGCGAAAAAAGACGTGCTGCGCGACATCGACCTGGTGATTCCGCGCGGGCGGACGACCGTGATTCTGGGCGGATCCGGGGCGGGCAAGACCACGCTCATGCGGCTGCTCATCGCCCTCGATCAGCCCACGTCTGGACACATCTACATCGATGGCGAGGACATCGTGGGCCTCAACGACGTCAAGCTGAACCGGATGCGGCGCAAGTTCGGCATGGTCTTTCAATACGCGGCGCTGCTCGACTCGCTCAACGTATTCGACAACATCGCTTTTCCCATGCGTGAACACACGAAGCTCTCGGCGCGTGAGATCCGGGACGAAGTTTCGGAAAAGCTCCGCCTTCTCGGCCTTTCGGGCACCGAAAAGCTCTACCCGTCGGAGCTCTCCGGCGGCATGCGCAAGCGCGTTGGGCTGGCGCGGGCTTTGATGCTAAAGCCGGCGATCCTCATCTACGACGAGCCGACCAGCGGACTCGACCCACACACTTCGCGCATGGTGGACGACATGATCGAACAAATGCGTGAGCTCTTCCAGGTGACCAACGTAGTCATCTCGCACGACATGGCCAGCGCCTTCCGCATCGCCCACAAGGCCTGTCTGCTCGTCGATGGCCGCATCGCCGCTCAAGGCACCCCCGACGAGCTCATGAGCGGCGCCAACGAGGCCGCCCGCGCTTTCATCGAGGCTTCCGCCGTCGACACTGCGCGTATTTCGCGACCGCCGGGTTAATCGATGCGTTAAGTTGATGAATCACGTCGTCGTCGCCAGGCGGCTGGCGGCGTGCTCGCGGCGGCCCGTCGCCTCGATCGCCTCGCCGACTTTGCCGACGCCGAACGAGGGCATGTTCACGTAGATGCTTTCGTAGTCGCCCGGGCGCACGTGGTAGGTCTCGTGCCAGATGCCGACGTCGCCATTGGTGCCCACGAGCCGGTTGAAGGCGTGCCACGCGGGAAGGTGCTCTGCCGTTCGGCTGCGCGCGTATTCGAAGAGGTGATCGAGCGATCGCCAGTACGACAGCATGACGGTCGTGCGACCGAACCACTGCTCGCTGCCGAGGAAGCCGAGCTCCGGATGCTGTGCCAGCTCGCGAGTCATGCGCGGCATGGCCAGCGCGACGCGCAGCCACTGATGCAGCTTCCACCACCGATTGACGCGCATCCCGATAAGGAACACCACGAAATCGCCTTCTATTCGCCCCGTCATCCGCTTCTGAATCGTCTTGCTCATGGTTATCTCCGTATGTGAACGACGTTAACAACGGCGGCAAAAAAATTCAGCGACCGAGCCCGGTGATCAGTCGCTCCACCGCATGATCGTAGAAGGTCTTGAACCGCGCATCGTTGCCCACACCCGCCAGGTGTCCGGACAGCCTTTCGTCGAACCCCGACGGCGGAGCGAACGCACGCAGGTGCCCGCCGAAGGGGCACCCGCCGCCGGCCGATCCAAATGCTTTGGCGGATCTTAGTGCCGCTCTACGACTCACGCGAACGTGCGGGCGGCTTCGTCGAGGCGGACGAAGCGGTAGCCCGCATCGCGCAGGGTTTCGAGCGTCGCCGTGAGCGCTTGGAGCTTGCGACGGTAGGGAATCTTGACGTCGGGTTGGTGCTTCGAAAGCGCGGCGAGACCATCGCCTGCGTCGAGCACGTCGATGCCGTGGAGCTCGAGATTCACGAGGGGTTCATCGAGCACGGCGCGTGTGAGTTGCCGGGCGGCACGTGGTCCGGCGAGGGTGAGCGACGTGCCGATGAAGGGCAGGCGCATCCCGCGGGTGACTTGGATGGGCACCTCGAGAAGCCCGCCGCCGCGCTTCCAGTAAGGATGGCCGATGCGA
>WNGB01000333.1_pt1 | contig 71455 bp, 71 predicted proteins | sample 5400681 | NCBI WGS metagenome assembly WNGB01 (sample SAMN13153367, study PRJNA577476) | soil metagenome | isolation source: 115 cm soil or saprolite under grassland replicate 2 | place: USA:California | collected 2016-06-15 | reverse complement strand
GCGGATTCTCGCCATCAACGGCCCCGCCCGAAAGATGGCAATCGTCGGCCGAGACGGGTCACCCGCCGCTGGTCACGCGAACGGGTTCTCGATCCTGACACCGCCGATCTGGCGGCCGTCCTGCAGGTCCTCGGTCACGAGGCGTTCCGCGCCGGAGCGTCTTGCCGCCTCGACGATGAGGGCGTCCCAGAACGAGAACGCGTGACGTTCCTCGAGCTTCGAAGCGGCCAGGATGAGCGCGACGTCGAGCTGCACGGTCGGCCACTCGCCGTAGAGCGCCACGAGCTCGCGAGCGGCGGCGCGAGGCATCGGCGGGTCGAACTTCCGCCTCGCGACGACGTAGAACTCTTGCAGCACCTGGGTGCTGAGCACGCCGGTCCGATTCCGCCAGAGAGCGTCGATCAGAGCCTGGGCGGCGGGCTGCTTCCGGGTCTCCGAACGGTCGTGAGCGTAGACTAGGACATTCGTGTCGACGAAGGTCACACGGTCGTGCGCCACTGAGAGCTAGCGATCATGGAGCTCGTCCCGCCGCCAGGTCCTGCCGCCACCAGGCATCGACCGCGCCATGATCTCCGTGGCGCGACGCCAGGCCTCCTCGTAGCGGGCATCCTGGGCAACGAGCTCCTCCAGCTCACGGGCCACCAGCCCGCTGACAGATGTGCCACGCTTGGCGGCGAGGACCTTCGCGCGCCGGATCACGTCTTCGTCCAACTGCAGCGTCAGGTTGCGCCTTGCCATGCTCAGCTCCCCAGCACCTGCTCCACAGTTCTTCCTGTGCACCACAGTCTACCACCGGAAGGCAGCACCATCACCCGGTCGCGAAGCTGCGCGAGTGGCGTCCGTCTCCCCGGCCACTGCCAAGATGCACTACCCTTGACTTGATGCGGCGTTGGATCACGCTCGTGCTCGTCCTCGGCCTGGCCGCCTGTGGGCAGGGCGGCTCGCCAGGGGTCCTGGCTGACCTGCCCAACACCATCCAGGTGACGAGCCCGGCGTTTGCCGAAGGGGCATCGATCCCACGCCGGTTCACCTGCTCGGGCCAGGACGTCGCCCCGCCGCTGGCGTGGTCGGGTGTGGCCGGCGACGCCACCGAGCTGGCGCTGGTGGTCGACGACCCGGATGCGCCTCGGGGCACGTACGTGCACTGGGTCCTGTTCCACCTCGACCCCGAGCTGGCCGGCCTGGACGAGGGCCGGCTGCCGCCAGGCGCCCGCCAGGGGCGCACCAGCGCCGGTGAGGCCGGCTACACCGGTCCGTGCCCGCCCGGTGGTCCAGCCCATCACTACCGGTTCACCCTCTACGCGCTCAGCCGGCAGCTCGACCTGTCCGACGGGGCCCGGCTCGACGCCGCGTTGGAGGCCATCGGGCAGGCCGCCATGGCGCAGGGCCGCCTGACCGGTACCTTCTCCCGATGACGGGAAACCAGATCCAGTAGCGTCACGCTGGACGCCGCTACCGCGGCGCGGCCGGCGAGTGCCTTCCTACCCCGTCCAGCTTGGTGAACAGGTCGCCGAAGACCGAGTCCCGGTCAACGGAGCGGACTTCCCCGATCAGGTGTCGAGCGGCGTCATGACTCCACGTGCCATCCGCGGTCAGGATGGGGCTGTGGATCGCCATCGTCGGCAGCCAGGCAGGGTTGACCAGCCACGCGACGGGACCCAGATCCCACAGCGGCTTCGAACGCGCGACATGGTCCCCGCAGTGGCCGGCGAACAGATCGGCCAGGTAGTCCCCGATCGCCCCGCGGCCTCGAACGAACCGGTCGATCTCCGCCCGGGTCGTCCGGAGCTGCTCGGTCACGTTGACGCAGGGCACGTGAACCAGCGGAACCCCGCACTCCAACAGCACCCGCGAGGCATGCATGTCCTGGTAGACGTTGAACTCGACCGCGCGATGCCAGTAGGCCGGGTTGCCGCCGAGCCAGACCACCACGATCCGATCGACGATCTCGGGGGCCGTCAGGATCGCCGAGGCCACGTTGGTCGGCGCGCCGAGCGCCACCACATACACAGGCTGGTCGCTGGCGGTCGCACGCGCGACCAGGTCCTCGGCAGCCGGGCTCCCGATCGGCCGATCCGGCCCGGCCAGCCAGGCTCGTGACCCGGTATGCACGCGCGGGTCGTCACGGCACCCCAGCCGGTCAAGCACCCGCCGGACCTCGTCATAGCTCTGCAGCATCCCGTCCTCCGGACCGCGGGAACGCCCGCCCTGGAACGGGCCGGCATAGACCGCCTCTAACGCGATCCGCTCAGGGGACAAGACCGCATAGGCGAGTGCGAACTGGTCATCGATCTCGTTGCCGGCATCGGTGTCGAGCACCACCCGGGCAACACCGACTGGCGGAGGCTGCAGCCGCGCCAGCCGAACAGCGTCAGCGGCCAGCACACGCGAGATCCCCTCCGTCCCCTTCGCCATCGCTTTCCCTTCAGCCGCCTTGCCGCTAGCACGCTCCTGGCCGTCTCCTGGTCAGCATGACAACCTGCTCAGGGAATGGCCTGGTCGGCGGCGGTCCTAGTCGTCCCGACGAAGTCATGACCTACGCCGTCAACATTTCTACCTTGTTCAGCCTGCGCCGACCGTAACGGCCGGCTTCCTGAATCCCTCGCAGCACGCCAAAACATGCAGGTCAGACCATTTGGAGAGGTCCAAGTGGCAAGCCTTGCCCGTGTCTGATCAAGGGTGTGTCCGATCCTGCGTCGATCAGCAAGACGGGCGTCGGAGGGCTTGCCGGCTTGTTTCTGTCCTTTGCGGCAACTATGGTACTTCGCTGTTGCGTGAGGATTCGCGAGACGGAGGGGCCGGAACCAGCCGAGGCGTGCTGAGGGGTGGCATGTTCGTAGCGGGGGCAGGTCGACGCGGTGGCCGCGTGGTGGCCGATGCCGGGCCAGACGGCTCCTTCCCGCGCACCGCCACCGGGTTGGCTGGGCTCCTTCTGCTGGTGGCCGTCACCGCCGGGTTGCTCGGCCAGGGCGCCTATTACGCGTCGGTGCAGTGGTACGTCGGGGCGCTCATTGCGGCGGCGACCGTGCTGGCGTTGGCTGCGTGGCCGCCGACCCGCGATGACGGTCGTCTGGTGCCGGTGGTCCCGGCGCTGGCGCTGGCGGCGTGGGCAGTCCTGGACGCCGCCCTGCTCGGCGTCTCCGCTGCCGGTGTCGGGCCTGCGCTGCTGCTGCTCGGGGCTGTCGCGGTGCTGCTCGTCTGCCGCCGCCTCGGGCAGGAGGCCCGGGAGGTCCTGCTGCTTGGCATCACCGGGATCGGCCTGGTGGTGGCGCTGGCTGGCTGGCTTGGGGTTGCCGGCCGCGTCGGCTCCTTGGCGTGGGAAGGCCAGGGTGTCTGGCGCGCCTCGTCGACGTTGAGCTATCCGAATGCGACTGCCGCGGTGCTGGTGCCGGTCGTCATGGTCGTGCTTGCGCGGCTGGTCGAGATGCCGCGTTCCCTGCCGCTCGTGCTGACGGTCACCGGACTGCTGGCTGGGCTGGCGGCAACGATGAGCCGAGCGGGTGCGCTCGCGCTCGCGGTCGGCCTGGTCGTGCTCGCCGGGCTCCGAGGCCCTCGCGCCACGGCTCGGGCTGCGGTCGGCCCGTGCGTGGGCGCCCTGGTCGCGCTGGCCTGTCTGGTGCCATCGATGCCAGCCGCCAGCCCGCCGCGACCGGGGCTGGCTCTTGCCGGCCTTGCCGCCGGGATGACCTTTGCGGTGATCGTGGCGAGGCTGCGGCAGTGGTCCGCCGTCGCCCTCCTGCTGGCCGTCACCCTCATCGGGGGCCTCGCACTCATCACCGTTGGCGGCGGAGGGGCGGGCAGGGCGGTCCGGACGGTCGCCGAGGCGCGGATCAACCTCGCCTCACCCGACCGGGGCGCCGCGCTGCGTGCCGCCCTACGCGTGGTCTCGGAGCATCCCCTCACCGGCGCCGGGCCCGGACAAGCCGATCTGCGATGGAAGGGGCCAGACGGTGCCACCCGATTCTTCGGCTACGCCCACAACGAGTACGCCCAGCTCGCAGCGGAACTCGGTCTGGTTGGCCTCATGTTGCTTGCGGTCCTGCTGGTCGCGTTCGCCCGCCTGCTGTGGCGCGCGCGCGCCACCTCCCCTGCATCCGCAGCCTGGGCGGGCGTGGTCGCGGCGACGACCGCCTTCGCCGTGCACAGCAGCTTCGACTTCGTCTGGCACCTGCCAGCGGTCGTGCTCACCGTGATGCTGCTGGCCGGCGCAGTCCTTCCGGCGCCCCATGGCGCCGACGCCCGCACACCGTCCGTAGCCACCCCAGGAAGGGAGTCTCCCGCACACCGTCCGTAACCACCCAAGGAAGGGAGTCTCCCGCACACCGTCCGTAACCACCCAGGGAAGGGAGTCTGATGAGAACCAGCGTGCGAACTAGGGTTGCCGCCGCAGTGGTGGCTCTCACCGCCGGCGGTGTGCTGGCGCTATTCGCCTCGGCCGGTCCGGCGGTCGCGTTCTTCTCCGGAGGGCTGTTCCTCGACGTCCAGGTCGAGTCTCCGGCATCACTGGTCGCGCGTGGCGCCGCGGTGGACGTGCCGCTGGAGGTCACCTGCAACGCGTCGCCCAACAACGCATTCATCCAGGTCACCGTCACCCAGCGCGCCGGGTCAGGCATCGCCCAGGGCACGGCCTTCGATAACGTCGGCTGCACCGGATCGGGCCAGCACGTCCGCGTCCGCGTCCAGGCGTCTGGAGGGAAGGCCTTCAAGCAGGGAACCGCCGTCGCAAGCGCCGAGATCTCGGGCTGCTCGCCGGACTTCTTCACCTGCGGCAGCGAGACAGATAGCGAGATCATCCAAATTCAGAAGTGACGTCACCGACCCCCCATCCGTAGAGGACGCCACCGCGGGCCCCGACCCGGCCGCGGTGGCGTCGTTCTCGTCCCGGGTCGGCGCAGGTGAAGCCTCCCCGGGTCGGCGCAGGTGAAGCCTCCCCGGGAGGGTGGGGAAGCGGCGCCGAGCACGTCGGGCGGCCCGCAGCGGCCTACCGGCCCGGTGACCACCAGCGCCGGCGGCGCATGGCTTGGGCCCGCTGGGTAGGCACGCCGGGGATGCCCATCTCGTGGACGACGCCGGCGGGGTCGTCGGCGACTGCCGAGTTGGCGCACTCGCCGGGGCCGAGCCGGTTCCGGTGGCCGTAGGGCGCCACCGTGCCGCCGTCCATCGCGGGCACGCCGAACCGGACCTTGCTGTACGGCACGAGGTCGCACGAGGCCAGCCCGCCGGGCACGTTGGCGCCGTAGAACTCGGTCCAGGTCGAGGTGCCGAAGCCGCCGATCCCGCCCCAGCGGGCCGGCACCTGGATGCTGCCGACCAGGGTCTCCACCCCGGTGGCCAGGTCGGAGACGGTCGCGCCCCACCAGCCGGGCCGCCGGTTCGCGACCCGCAGCCGGTACGCGCGGCCCGTCACCCACTCGTAGGCCAGGCGGCAGGTCCAGAACGGCGCGCCCTCGGTGCCGGCGTGGCAGGTCGGGTTGTCGGCGCAGCCGACCGCCGCCCAGATCGAGAACACCGCGAGCTTGCCCACGCTGCCATCGTCGCGCAGGTCATGGGCCTGGAGCCCGAAGTAGCCGACGTCCCCGCGACCGAAGCTCCACTGGTGGGCCCAGAAGTAGGTCGTCGGCCCGGGGTCGTGCAGGACCGTAAGGCCCCACTCGAGGCTGCTGGAGTCACCGGCCCCGGCCGGCCAGTGCCACTCCGTGTAGGTTCCCCTGGGCGCGACCATCGCATCCATTCGACCACGCCGGCCCTCCGATCGCGCGATCGGCGATGACTGCCGGCCGGGCGCGGGCGCCTGGACATCCTGAGGTCACGTCCGTCCCCCCGGGGAGGGGATAGGATCACCCGCGGAGGGGGCGGAGGCACCGGGAACCCGCGGAGGGGGCGGAGCACCGGGTAGCCGGCCGGCGCCGGGAACCCGCGGAGGGGGCGGAGCACCGGGTAGCCGGCGGGCGCCGGGAACCCGCGGTCGGCCAGCGGGCGGCCCTGGGCCGCGACGGCGGGCGGCCCGGGTCCGCGTCTGGCCGGTGCGGCGCGTCGGCGGCCCTTCCGGTGGGTAGTGGGAGGGCACCATGGCGACCGTCGACACCTTCTCCCTGCAGCGCGCCCTGGCCGAGCTCGGTGACGGGCTGGCCGCGGCCAGCCCGCGCGCACCCGGTGCGGACGACGGGTTTGCAGAGCGCCGGCGCCGGCTCGTCTGGCATCTCGGCCACTACCTGCTGCCGCGCGTGCGTGACCTCGAGGCGCCGCTGGTGGTGGTGCTGCTCGGCTCGACCGGGGCCGGGAAGTCCTCGCTGCTGAACGGGCTCGCCGGACACCCGGTCAGCCCGAGCGGCGTGGTCCGGCCCACCACCATGCGACCGGTGGTGCTGCTCGCGCCCGGCCAGGTCGACGCGTTCCTGGGCGGCAAGGTGCTGGCGGCGCTGGCCGACGCAGACCGCCTGCAGCTCGCGGTCCACGACGGCGCCTTCCCCGAGATCGCGCTGGTCGACGCCCCCGACCTGGACTCGGTGGAGGCGGCCAACCGGATGGCAGCCGACGAGCTGCTCCAGGCCGCCGACGTCTGCCTGTTCGTGACCAGCGCCCAGCGTTACGCCGACTACGTCCCCTGGGAGTTCCTGCGCCGGGCCCAGGCCCGCGGGGTGCCGTTGATGGTGGTGGTGAACCGCCTGCCGAGGAACGAGTCGGACCAGGCCGCGGTGATGGCTGACGCCCGCCGCCGCTTCGAGGAGGCCGGGCTGGGCCAGGCCGGCCCGCGTGGTGAGCTGCCGTTCCTCGGGGTGGAGGAGGGCGCGCGGGACGAGGCAAGGGACGGGCTGAGCGCGGTCGCAGTCGAGCCGGTGCGGCGGGCCCTGGTCGAGCTGGGCAACGACACCCGGGCCCTGGCCGCGGTCAAGGCTGCCGCCCTGCGGGGCGCGCTGGCCGGCCTGCCCGCGTCGGTCGAGCAGCTCGCGACCGACCTCGAGCTCGACGAGCAGCGGGCCGCCGCGCTGCGGGGCCCGGTGACGCGCGCGTACGCCGAGGAGGCCGCCAAGCTCGACGACCGCCTGGCCGGCGGGGACTTCCTCCGCGGCGAGGTGATGCGCGCCTGGCAGGAGTTCGTGGGTCTGGGCGACGTGTCGCGCTGGCTCTCGAGCGGCATCGGGCGGGTGCGGTCGTGGTTCGCCCGCCGCTTCCAGCCCCCGGGGGCGACCGCTGCGCCACTCAACCAGGCCAAGGAGCAGGCGTTCGAGGAGCTGGTGGCGGCCCTGGTCCGGCACGCCGACGCGGCCGCCGGCCACGCCGCCGCCGAGTGGGCCACAGCACCCGCCGGCACCGTGGCAGGCGAGTCGGCCGGGTCGCTGCTCCTGGCGGGCCGGCCCGACCTCTGGGGCCACGGCGAGCGGCTCGAGGCCGAGGCCCGCGAGCTGCTGACCGCCTGGCTCGGCCGGCTCACCAAGGTGGTCGAGGAGCGGGGCCAGGACCGGCGCGCGTTCGCGTTCGTCACCTCCCTCGGGGTCAACGCCATCGGCGTGGTCGCCATGCTGGCGGTGTTCGCCCAGAGCGCCGGGCTCACCGGCGGGGAGCTGGCCATCGCCGGGGGCACCGCGGTCATCAACCAGAAGCTGCTCGAGGCCCTGATCGGCGAGGCGGCCGTGGCCGACATCGTCAGGGGGGGCGAGCGCGACCTGCGCTCGACCCTGCGGACCGCCCTGGACGCCGACGCCCGGCGCTTCCTCGACCTGCTCGATCCGGCCGGCAACGGCCCGGACGGCCTGCGCGCCGCCGCCGCCCACGTGCTGGCCGAGGCCGAGCGGCTCCTCGCCGAGCTGGGTGGCCCGGACACCGGCACCGCCCAGTGCCTGCGGGAGCCCCGATGACGAGGAACCTTGGCCAGTGCCTGCGGGAGCCCCGGTGACCAGGGACCTTGGCCAGTGCCTGCGGGAGCCCCGGTGACCAGGGACCTCGGGCAGTGCCTGCAGGCGCTGGAGGCGGTGGCCGAGGCGGCCGAGCGGCTCGGGCTCGACACCGGCGGGGCCAGGCGGGTGGTCGAGTCGGCCCAGGCCCGGCTCGGGTTTCCGGGCAGCGCGTTCGTGCTCGCGCTGGCCGGCGGGACCGGCGCTGGCAAGTCGAGCCTGCTGAACGCGCTGGCCGGGCACGAGGTGAGCCGGCCGGGGCCGGTCCGCCCGGTGACCGACGAGCCGGTCGCCTGGGTCCCGGCCGACGCCGTGGGCGAGCTCGGGCCGCTCCTGCGCTGGGTGGGGGTCGAACGGGTGGTGAGCCACCACGACCCCTCGTTCACCGACCTCTGCCTGCTCGACCTGCCCGACTACGACTCGGTCGAGCGCGCCCACCGGGCCAGGGTCGACGAGGTGCTCCCCCGGGTCGACGCCGTCTGCTGGGTGCTCGACCCCGAGAAGTACAACGACCGCGTGCTGCATGAGGACTACCTGCGCCCGCTCGCCCACCACGCCGGGCGGGCGGTGTTCGTGGTCAACCGGCAGGACGTCATCGGCGGCCCTGATGCCGTGGCCGAGCTGGTCGCCGACGTCCGGCGCACGCTGGCCGCCGACGGCATCACCGGGCGACCGGTGTTCGCGGTCTCGGCAACGCCACCGGACGGTGCGGGTACCGGCGAGCTGGACGCCCTGCGGGCCTGGCTGTCCGAGCGGATGCAGGCCAAGTCGATCATTGCCGACCGGGTCGCCGCCGACTGCGCTGCGGCCGGCGCGGAGATCGGGCGTCGGGCCGGCTTGGACGGGGAGGGCGCCGGCAGGCCCCTGGTCGACCAGCGGACCCGCGCGGCAGCCCGCGAGCGGGCGATGACGGCGGCCAGGGCCGCGGTCGACGTGGCCGGGGTGCGCCGCGCCTGCCAGCGCCGCACCCGGGCCGAGGCGCAGGCCAGCGGTGCCGGGCCGGTCGGGCGGGCCCTGGCCGGCATCGCCCGGCTGCGCGGCGGCAGGCAGGCAGGCGCGGCGTCGGCCCGGTCGATCGACCCGGTCGCCTACGCCCGCGGCTGGCGGGGGCGGGCCTCGCTCAGCCGCACCGTCAACCCGGTCCACGACCTGCTGCGCCGGGCAGCGGCGGCGGCCCCGCCCGCCCTTCGGGCCGACGTCATGGCCATGGCCCGGCCCGACCGGCTGGAGGAGCGCCTCGGCGACGCCGTCGACGCTGCGGTCGCCCGGGCCGGGGTGGAGCACGCCCGGCCGCCACGCTCGGTGCTGTGGCCGCTCGTCGGGGTGCTGCAGGCGCTCGCCACAGCGGCGATCCTGGCCGGGCTGCTCTGGTACGCGACCCTGTACCTGGCCGGCCGGGCCCAGGCCGACCTGCCCGACCTGCCCACCTTCCGCGACGTCCCGGTGCCGCTGCTGTTGGTGGCCGGTGGCCTGGCCGCTGCCTGGCTGCTTGCCCGGCTGCTGTCCGCGAGCGCCCGCAGGCAGGGCCGGAAATGGGCCGACCGGCTCACCGGCGACCTCGACCGGGCCGTCGCCCGAGAGGTCGACCAGGCGATGGGGACCCCACTCGCCGAGCTGGAGGCGGCCCGCTCGGACCTGCTGCTCCGCCTCGCCGACCTGCGCCAGGCCGCCGCCTGACCTCACCACACCCGCTGCGACCGCCCGGACCAGGTACCGCGGGAACACCAGGTAGACACCGATCACGGGCAGGGCCGAGACGAGCAGGCCGGCCATGAGCGCGGTGGGGTCGAGGTCGATTGGCTGTCTCACTTGCTCAGCGGAGCGTCAAGACTGGCCCATCAGCGCCGAACCACCCCTCGCAGGCCAGCTGGCCAGCAGGGCTGTCACGACCGCCGCCAGGCTCGCCACCCCACCCAGGACGAAGCCGGAGCGGGGGCCGTAGCGCTCGGCGAGCCAGCCGACCAGGACGCTGCCGAGCGGCGTCGAGCCGAGGAAGACCATCCCGTACAGGGCCATCACCCGGCCGCGCATCTGCGGGCTGGAGGCGAGCTGGAGGATGGAGTTGGCGGTGGCCAGGAAGGTGATCGTGGCCGCTCCGAGGAGCATGAGCACGACCAGCTCCCAGCCGAGGCCGGGCGCGGCCGCGGCCGCCAGCGACACCACCCCCAGGGCGGCCACCGACCCGAGCAGGAGGCGTCGGGTCGGGCGGGCCCGGCTCGCTGCGGCCAGGGCGCCCACCACCGAGCCGGCGGCCGTGACCGCGGCGAGGGTGCCGTAGACGCCGGGCCCGGCCTGGAACGTGAACCGGGCCAGCAGCGGCAGCACCACCCTGGTGTTGATGCCGAGGGTCCCCACCACGGCCACCAGCAGGATGGTGGAGCGGAGCACCGGGGTGGCCCAGACGTAGCGAAACCCGTCGCGCACCTGGCCCCTGGTGCGGGGCGCCGGCGCCTGGCGGTGGAGCTCCGCCGGGTCCATGGCCAGCAGCCCGGCGATCACGGCCAGGTAGGACACGGCGTTGAGCAGGAACGCGGGGGCGATCCCTACGGTGACGATGAGCACGCCGGCGACGGCCGGGCCGACCACCCGGGCCGAGTTGAACACCGCGCTGTTCAGCCCGACCGCGTTGCTGACCTGGTCGTGCCCGACCATCTCGGTGACGAAGGCCTGGCGGGCCGGCATGTCGAAGGCGGTGGTGCAGCCGAGCAGGAAGGCGAGCAGGTAGACCATCCAGAGCCGGATCGACCCGGTCAGGGTCAGCACGCCGAGCACCAGGGCAAGGCTGGCCATGGCGGTCTGGGTGGCCGCCAGCAGCTTGCGCTTGTCGACCCGGTCGGCCGCGAGCCCGCCCCAGGCCGCGAACAGCAGCACGGGCAGGAACTGCAGTGCGGTGGTGATGCCCACCGGCAGGGCGCGATCGGTGAGCCGCAGGACGAGCCAGTCCTGGGCCACCTGTTGCATCCAGGTGCCGGTGAGCGAGACCAGCTGGCCGAAGAAGAACAGCCGGTAGTTGCGGACCAGCAGGGAGCGGAAGGTGCGTCCGGCGGCGAACTCGACGAAGCTCACCGGCGCGCCCGTTCCGCAGGCGCTGCTCCTGGTGCGTCCGCCCTGCTCACGGGGGGCTCCTCGAGCAGGCGCTCGAGCATTGCCACGGCCGGCTCGAGCAGGTGGAGCTCGTCGGGCGAGAGGGCCGCCATGCGCTGCCCAAGGTAGCTGCCCGACCCTCCGGGCGCAACCGCCTGCCCTGCGCACGCCCGGCCGCCTATCCCGCGCACGCCCGGCCGCCTGCCCGCGCACGCCCGGCCGCCTGCCCCGCGCACGCCCGGCTGCTTGCCTGCGCCGCGGCCTCGTACGAACATCGCGCCATGACCCGGCCGACCCGAGCCGTCTTCGTGGCCCACGCCTTCCCCCGCTCCGAGCAGGACATCACCGGGCACTTCCTGCTCGGGCTGGCCACCGCCCTGGCCGGGGAAGGGGTCGAGGTCGAGGTGGTCGCCCCGTCAGCGCCCGAGCTGGCGGCCAGGGAACGCCTGGCCGGCATCGCCGTCCGCCGCTACCGTTACGCCCCCAGACGGGCCGAGACCCTGGCCTACGCCGGGACCATGCACACCCTGGCGGCCAGCCCGGGCGGCGCCCTCGCCCTGGCCGGGCTGGTCGGGGCCGGCGCCCTGGCCGTGCGCCGGGCCGGTCGCAGCGCCGACCTGGTGCACGCCCACTGGTGGTTCCCCGGCGGCCTGCAGGCGCTCGCCTCCTGGCGGCGGCCGCTGGTCACGACCCTGCACGGGACCGACGTGCGGCTCGCCCGCTCCCGCCCGGCGGCCAGGGCCGCGTGCGCCAGGGTCCTGCGCGCCTCCGCGGTGGTGACCGCAGTGTCGACCTGGTTGGCCGAGACTGCTGCCGGTTTCGCCCCCGACCTCGCCGGCCGCATCCGGGTCGCGCCCATGCCGGTCGACGACACCGTGTTCGCCCCGGGAGACCAGGCACGCACCGAGCTGCTGTTCGTGGGCCGGCTGGACGAGCAGAAGGACCTCGACACCGCCCTGCGCGCCCTGGCCCGGATGGACGGGCCGGCTGCCGGTCGGCGCCTGCGGGTGGTGGGCAGCGGTCCGGCCGAGGCCCGGCTGCGGCGCCTGGCCGCCGACCTCGGCGTGGCGGGGCGGGTCGCGTGGGAGGCGCACCTGCCCCAGCGGGAGCTGGCCGACCGCTACCGGCGGGCGGCCGCGCTGCTCGTGCCCGGGCGGGACGAGGGCCTCGGGCTGGTGGCGGTCGAGGGACAGCTCGCCGGCGCCCCGGTGGTCGCGGCCGCCTCGGGCGGCCTGCTCGACGTCGTCCGCGACGGCGAGACCGGCTGGACCTTCCCGCCCGGGGACGCGGCCGCCCTGGCCCGCGCCGTCGAGGGGGTGCTCGCCGACCCGCAGGCAGCCGCTGGTCTGGCCGCGAGCGCTCGCCAGGCCGCCGCGGCCCGGTTCGGCCGCCAGGCCACCGCCCGCGCCTACGCGGCCCTCTACGCCGAGGCGCTGGCCAGCCGCGGCGGCTGAGGCGAGCGTGTGGCGATGTCAACCCGAGCTAATTCATGCTGTCACGGCCAGAGCGAGCCTGGGTCAGTACCAGCCGTGAGCCTGCCAGAAGGCCTTGGCCGCCTCGGCGGTGCCATAGCGGTCGCGCACGTAGCCGCGGAAGGCCTTGAGCTGCTTGCCGCAGTCGATGGTGGCGTAGTCGGCGCCCAGGTAGAGGATGCGGTTGCCGAGCAGGAGCTGGCCGAGGCCGAACGCGGTCGAGGTCGGGTTGTCGGCGGTCGGGTCGCCGCCCGACTCGTGCATGATGATCCAGTGCTCGGCCGCGGAGGTGCCCGACAGGTCGCAGCGGCCACCCGGGCCCCGCCCGACCGGCTGCTCCCGGACCGGCGACTGCTGGGACGCTCCGCCCGCCCGCCGCTCGGCCGCCTGGCGCGCCCGCTCCGCCTCCTCCTGGCGGATCAGGCGCCGCAGCTCGGCCGAGCGGGAGCGCAGCGCGGCGGCCTGGCCGGCCAGCCGGGCGATCCTGCCGTCCAGGGCCCGCTTGGCGCGGGCCCGCAGGGCCTGGACCCGCTCCAGGTCGGCGACCTCCCTGGCCACCGCGTCGCCGGCCGCCCGGCGGGCCCGCTCCACCTCGAGCGCCCGCTCGTGCAGCGCGGCGGCCTGGCGCTGCACCCCGCGCAGGCGGCTCTGCGCGTCGTTGCCCGACTGGGCGATGTAGTCGAGGGTGGTGGCCCGGTCCAGCAGCTCGGGCAGGTGGTCGGGGTCGACCAGCAGGGCGAGGTCGCCCGAACCGCCGGTCATGTAGACGCCGCGGGCCCGCTCGGCCAGCGCGGCCCGGAGGTCGGCGAGCTCAGCCGCCACCCTGGCCGAGAACCTGGCCGCCTGCACGCTGTGCTCGCGGGCCGCGACCAGGCGCTCCCGGGCCACGTCCAGCCGGCCCCTGGCCCCGGCCACGGCCAGGTCGGCCTCGGCCAGGGCCGAGGCGACCGTTGCCGAGTCGGCACGGGCGTCGCGCAGGACGGCCTCGATCCGGCCGAGCTCGTGCTGGGTCTGGGACAGGTCGGTCCGCCTGTCGTCGGCGACGGCAGGCGGGCCGAGGAGGGACGCCGCCGCGAGCAGCGCGATCAGCAGGGCGAGGGTGCGGGCGCGGACGGGCAAGAGCGCCTCCCTGGCTGGGGGTCGGATACCGTAAACGAGGAGGGTGGCCTACTGCAAGTTGGCTATGAAGCCCGGGTCGGCTCAGGTGGAACGGGCGTAGCGGTCGCCATCGGCCTCCGCGCGGCCCTCGCGGACGAGCTTGACCAGGTGGGCGCGGACCGAGCGCTCGGCGGCCGAGTGGAGGACGGGGTCGACGTCGGCGTAGACGCGGGCGACGATCTCGGCCGGGGTGCGGTCGCCCGCGGCCAGCGCGGCGAGGACCTGGCGCTCGCGCGCCCGCCGGTGGGCGACGTACTCGTCGATCTTGCCGGCGGCGTCGGGCACCAGCGGCCCGTGCCCGGGGTAGAGTCGCTCGAGGTCGTAGTCGAGCAGCACCGACAGCGAGCGCAGGTACTCGCTCATGTCCCCCTCCGGCCAGTCGATCACGGTGGGCCCGCGTCCGAGCACGTGGTCGCCGGTGAGCATGGCCCGCTCGCCGGCGAGCAGGAAGCAGCAGTGGTCGGGGGCGTGGCCGGGGGTCGGTACCGGCACCAGGGCGAGCCCCCCTGCGGCCAGCGGGCGGCCGGCCACCAGGGCCGGGGCGCCCGGTGTCGACCAGCCCGAGGCGAGCGCGGCCAGCGGGGCGCCGACCCGCTCGGCGAAGCCACGGGCCCCGGCGGCGTGGTCGACGTGGGTGTGGGTGAGCAGCACGAGCCCGACCTGGCGACCCTCACAGGCCCGCACCACCCGCAGCGCGTGGTCGGCGTCGGGCGGGCCGGGGTCGATCACCACCACCTCGCCGGCGCCTGGCTCGCCCACGACGTAGGTGTTGGTCCCCTCCAAGGTCATCGGTGACGGGTTGGGCGCCAGGACTCGGGTGACCCGCTCGCTCCACTGCTCCACGGCGCCGCTCACGGCCGCTCGCCCCGGGCCTCGCGCGCCTCGGGCAGGCGGGCCTCGCGCGCCTCGGGCAGGCGGGCCTCGCGCGCCTCGGGCAGGCGGGCCTCGCGCCCAGCGGACGACTCGGCGGCGGCGCTGCCCGAGGCGGGCGGCGGTAAGGGGATGCGCTCGCCCGAAGGCAGCACCACGGCGTCGCCGGTCCAAACGGGCATGGTGCGCTCGACCATCCGTGTGTCGGCGGCGGCCAGCACCTCGGCCACCGACGAGAACGCGGTCAGCTCGCGCAGGGTGCACCAGGTCGGCGGGAGCATGCGCACCGGCTCGGCCGCGGCCGGCGCCACCGGGAGCCAGTGCCCGCGCTCGGCCTCGAGGCCGTGGACGGTGACAGTGGCGCCCCTGGGCAGCCCGGCCACGAAGAAGCGCGTGTCGTAGCGGCGGGTCTCGGCCTCCGGCGTGACCCACCAGGACCAGTAGCGCAGCCGGCTCGTGTCCAGGCGCGCCCGCAGGCTGACGAGCACGGCGCCGAGCCCCTGCCGCCCTTCGAGCAGGTCCCGGCGGGCCGCGTCCAGCACGGCCGGCTCGGGCGCGCGGTCGGCGAGCAGGACCCCGGCCTCCTCCAGACACTCCCGGCAGGCCGCCACCACCGTCCCCCGCGCCTCGGAGCGCCCGAGGCCGAGGCGGGCCGCCCACGCGTCGAGGCCGGGGCCCGACCAGATCGCGTCGACGGCCGGGTCCCCGTCGGCCCGGTCCACCCGGCCCCCGGGGAATACCCAGAGCCCGGCCGCGAACCCCATCGTCATGGTTCGGCGCTGCAGGTACACCTCAAGCCCCGTGGGCCCGTCGCGCAGCAGGACGACGGTCGCCGCGGGCCGGGCCGGAACGACCATGGTCGTCTTCGGCGCTGCTCGCATGGCAGGCATGCTACGCGACGATCGGGCGCCGCCCGTTAGTCTGGTTTGATCTGATATAGCGGTTTACGTCGTGCGCTTGGTTACTCCAGGGGACACCCCCGGGACCCGTAAAGACACTTTCGCGGTCACGGCGGCGGATGGTTCGCTCCTACAGTTCCGCAAGTTGCACGTTGCACTCTTCACGCGACGGCAGAGCTTGGGGGGTCATGAGAGGGATCGGGATGAAGCTGCGCATGACCAACAGCCTGCTCAAAGCGGCCCTCGACTACGCGGGGCGGGGCATCCCGGTCTTCCCCTGCCACCATCCCGCCAACAACTGGCAGCATGGCCGCTGGAGCAGCCTCGAGTGCTCCTGCCAGCAGCTCGGCTGCCTCCACCCGGGGGAGCACCCGCTCACGCAGCGCTGGCTCGAGGAGGCCACCACCGACGCCGCCCGGATCGAGCGTTGGTGGCTGCGCCGACCCGAGGCCAACATCGGGCTCGCCACCGGGGTGATGTTCGACGTCCTGGACGTGGCCGGCACGGCTGGCCAGGCATACAGGTTCCCCCAGGGCATCACCCCGGCGGGCCCGGTGGCCCGCACCGGCAGCGGCCGCTCGCACTACTTCGTACTCCCGACCGGGTACGGCGACGTGGCCATGCCCGGCCAGAGCAGGTCCGGATCCACCTCCCGTAGCCACCTCCACTGGCACGGCCGCGGTGGCTACGTGCTGGCGGCGCCGAGCCGGCACTCGGCTGGCGGGGCGACGCGCTGGGTCCGCGGTCTCGACCTGCCGCTCCCGGAGGTGCCCGCCCTGCTGCACACCCTGCTCGCCCCGCCCACCAGGCGGGCCGAGGCGGCCCGCCTGGTCTGAGCCCCCCTGCCGGCCCTCGCCTGGTCTGAGCCCCCCTGGCCGGCCCTCGGGTGACCACTCCCCTCATGGTCAGGTCGGGGCATCATGTTCTAGGCAAGGTGGAGCAACACTGCTGCCTCGAAATGACTGCACAAAGACCAGGAAAAATAGTGACGTTAATGGTACGTAGACGCTAGGCCAGGAGCAACTGCGCGTCCAGGTTTTTCACCGCAGCGGCGTCGTTCCACCGGTCGAGGTCGCGGCGGAGCTCGCGGATGCGCCGCAATTCGCGGGCCGATCCGGTGTGCATGGCGTTGGTCAGCGAGTCGCCGGCCAGGCGGCACGCCTCCTCGATCTCCCCCTGCTGTGCATACGCGTTCGCCAGATGGGTGAGATGCAGCGACCGGTCGCGCACGAATTCCGTGCTCAGCGTCGTGAGCGCCTCGCCGAGTGCCGCCTGCGCGTCCTGGGGCTGGTGGAGCCGCACGTAGCAGGCACCCTTCTGGCCGGCGAGCTGAGAGCGGTTGAAGTGGTAGATCCAGGGTGGATCCTCGGCCGTGGACGACTCGGCGATGGCGGTCTCGGCCCGGTCGAGGGCCCGGGCGCAGGGAGCCGCCTCGCCGAGGGTGGCCAGGGCGAGCGCCTCGACCCGGCAGAGCCAGGCCAGGGTGGTCGCGGTCACCGACCCCCTCCCCCTGCTCTGCGCCTCGTCAGCGAGCTGGAGACCGGCGTCGGCATCGTCGCTGTAGATGGCGACCACGCTCATGCAGCCGAGCACGTAGGCAGCCAAGGCGTGGTCCCCGGCCTCCTGGGCGGCTCTGAGCGCGACCTCGTAGTACCGCTTGGCGGCCCGGTGGTCGTTCATGTCGAACGCGAGCCAGCCGGCGAGCTGGGCGACCTGGGCCGCAGCAGTGCACAGCCGCCGGTGCACCGGCCCGGGCTGGGAGCCCTGCAGCAGCGAGGTGATGAGCTGCAGGTGGCCGGTGACCGGGCCCTGCAGGTCGCGCGAGCCGATGCGGTCGTCGAGGCGCCGGCACTCGTAGATGACCGTCTCCAGGTGTCCCATGGTGGCGTCGTCGACCCGGCTCGGTCGCTCCAGCGCCCGAGCGAGCCGCTCGTGCGGCTCGGCTCCCGCCGCGTCGAGCGCAGGCGCGAGCGCGGCGACCCCGGCAACGCTGGTCATGTGGCGAAGGAAGGCTCGGCGTTCCACGTCATGTCTCCACGACTCAAGGGTCTCGGCCAGCGTGTCGCGATCGACGGACCACGCCGGTAACGCCTGCTCTGCGTCATCCACCAACCCGAGCTGCTCGGCCGACAGGCCGTAGAGCGCGCACAACTTCTCCTGGTAGAACGGGCTGGGCCGCTTGAACCCCCGCTCCCACTTCCCCACCATGCTGGCGGTCACACCCACACGGCGACCCTCGAGCTCGCACAATTTCTGCAGCTCTTCCGCCACCCGCTGCAGGGACCATCCCCGCTGGCGCCGCTGGCGGCGGAGTCGTGTATTGGGCATTGCGTCATGCGCTGACATCATGCCGATCTCACTATTCGAGACACAAGATGGGGGGAAGCCTGCTGCGGAGAGAACTCTATGCAAATATCGCACAACTCGACAACTCGCCTCCTCGGCTGGGCGGTCCCCGCGGGGTTTTTGCTATTAATACCACTGATCGAAATGACGACCGATGGCTGGGTTGGCCTGGTTTGTACCTGGCACAACACGGTCGTACGCGCAGGCCGCCCGATGCGGACCCGGCCGCTCCCGGCCGTCGTCCCGGCCGCTACCCGGCCAGTTCCAGGCCACATCGCCGCCGGCCGGCCTGCGTCCGGGAGCGATGTTGGCACAGAATGGGCCATGACCTCCGACCCCCGCCGCGCCGTGCCCCGCGTCGACGCGCTTCTCCAGCACCCCAGGGTCGCGGCCTGCTCCGCGACCTGGGGCCGGGCCCGGGTCCTGGACGCGGTGCGCCGCACGCTCGACGCCAGCCGGCGGGCGGCTGCCGCCGGCGAGCCGGTCCCGGGCATGGACGAGCTGGCCGCCCGGGTGGCGGGGGCAGTGGAGGCGCTGGCCCGGGGCCGGACACGGGCAGTGATCAACGCGACCGGGGTGGTGCTGCACACCAACCTCGGCCGGGCGCCGCTGTCCGAGGCGGCTCGGGCCGCGGTCGCCGAGGCGGCCGGGTACGCCACCGTCGAGTACGACCTCGCCGCGGGAACCCGGGGGCGCCGGGGCACGGCCGCCGCCGCGCTGCTGCGAGAGGTCACCGGTGCCGGGGGCGCCCTGGTGGTCAACAACGCGGCCGGCGCCCTGCTGCTTGCGCTCGGCGCGCTCGCCCGCGGCCGCGAGGTGGTCGTCTCGCGGGGCCAGCTGATCGAGATCGGCGGCGAGTTCCGGCTCCCGTCGGTCATGGAGGTGGCCGGGGTGACCCTGGTCGAGGTGGGCACCACCAACCGCACCCACCTGGCCGACTACGCCCGGGCGGTGGGCGAGCGCACCGCCTGCCTGCTGGTGGTGCACCCGTCCAACTACCGCGTCGTCGGCTTCACCGCCAGCCCGGGGCTCGCCGAGGTGGCCGGCCTGGCCCACGAGCACGACCTGCCGCTGCTGCACGACCTCGGGTCGGGGCTCCTGGACGGGTCGTTCGGGGCCGAGCCGTCGGTCGCCGGCAGCCTGGCCGCAGGCGCGGACCTGGTGCTGTTCTCGGGCGACAAGCTGCTCGGCGGCCCGCAGGCCGGGCTGGTCGCGGGCCGGGCCGACCTGGTGCAGCGCCTGTCGAGGGACCCGGTCGCCCGGGCCGTACGGGCCGACAAGCTCACCCTGGCCGCGCTCGAGGCGACCCTGGAGGCACACGCCAGGGGCCGCCGCGACGAGCTGCCGGTGTGGCGCGCCCTCACCCTCGGGCCCGACGACCTGCGGCCGAGGGCCGCCGCCCTGGCCGGGCGGCTCGGGCCTGCGGCCTCCCTGCGGGAGGGCGTCAGCGTCGCCGGGGGCGGCAGCCTGCCCGGGGAGGGCCTGCCCAGCGTGCTGGTGGAGGTCGACGCGGCCCCGGCGCCGGTGGAGGCGGTCCTGGCCCGCCTGCGGGGCGGCGACCCCCCGGTGATCGCCCGCGCCGAGCGAGCCCGGGTCGTGGTCGACCTGCGCACCGTCCCCCCCGACGCCGACGAGCTGGTTGCCGCCGCCCTCGCCGCCGCCCTCCGGCCCCAGGCGGAGGCGGGCGCCGGGCTGGCCGCCCTCCGGCCCCGGGCAGAGGCGGGCGCCGGGCCCGCCGCCCTCCGGCCCCCGGCAGAGGCGAGCGCCGAGGCGGCAGCGCCCCGGGCAGAGGCGAGCGCCGGGCCGGCCGGTGCCGGGTCGGCCCAGAGCGCCACGGGCGTGGAGGCCAGCGCCGGGCCGGCCGCCCCCGGGCCGAGCCAGAGCGCCACGGGCGCGGACGGCCGGGCTCCCGGGACTGGGCAGGAGCGCTGATGGCGCACGTGGTCGGGACCGCCGGGCACGTCGACCACGGCAAGTCGGCGCTGGTGCTCGCGCTCACCGGCACCGACCCGGACCGGCTCGACGAGGAGAAGGCTCGGGGGATGACCATCGACCTCGGGTTCGCCTGGACCACCCTGCCGTCCGGGCGCGAGGTCGGCTTCGTCGACGTGCCCGGCCACGAGCGCTTCGTCCACAACATGCTGGCTGGGGTGGGCGGAGTGGACTGCGCCCTGTTCGTGGTCGACGCGAGCGAGGGCTGGCGCCCGCAGTCGGCCGAGCACCTCGCCATCCTGGACCTGCTCGGCGTGGCGACAGGCGTGGTCGCGCTGACCAAGGTGGACCTGGTCGACGGGGTGACCCGGGACCGGGTGGCCCAGGAGGTGGCGGGACAGCTTTCCGGCACCACGCTCGCGGGCGCGGCCGTGGTGCCAACGGCAGCGCCGGCCGGCACCGGGATCGAGGAGCTCAGGGCCGCGCTGGACCGGGCCCTCGACCACGCCCCCGACCCGCCGGACCGGGGCCGGCCGCGCCTCCCGGTCGACCGGGTGTTCACGATCCGGGGCAGCGGCACGGTGGTGACCGGCACCCTGTCCGGCGGCGCGCTGACCGCCGAGACCCGCGCGGTGCTGCTGCCGGCCCGCCGCGAGGTGCGCATCCGCGGCCTCCAGGGGCACGGCCGGCCGCTCCGCAGGGCCACCCCTGCCCGGCGCCTGGCCGTCAACCTGGCAGGTGTGGCCACTGCGGAGGTGGCCCGCGGGGACGTGCTCGTGCTGCCCCAGCAGTGGGCGCCGACCCGCACGGCCGACTGCCGCATCCGCTGCCTGGCCGGAGCCACCGCGCCGCTCCGCTCCAAGGGCGCCTACCTGCTCTACGCCGGGGCGGCCGAGGCGGCCGTGCGCCTCCAGCCCCTGGACGCCCACGAGGTCCGGCCCGGCGAGGACGGCCTCGTCCGCCTCCACCTGGAGCGCGAGCTCGTGCTCGACGTGTTCGAGCCGGTGGTGCTGCGCGACAGCGGCCGCGGCGAGACCGTGGGCGGCGGCCTGGTCCTCGACCCGTTCCCGCCGCCTGGGGTGCACGGCACGGCCAGCCGCGTGCGCCGGGCCGAAGAGCTCGAGGCACGCGAGGCGGCCGGCCGGGCCGGGCTGCTCGCGCGGGTGCTGGCCGAGCGCGGGCTGGCCGGCCGGGTCGAGCTTCCCTACCTGGCCGGCGCCGGGGAGACCGCGCTCGCCGTGCAGCTCGCGGTCGCGGCCGAGCGTGGCCGGGCGGTGCCGGGGCGCGCGGTGACCTGGGCGCCCGAGGCCTGGCAGCAGGCCAAGCAGGCCGTGCTCGAGGCGGTCGCCGCCCACCACCGGGCCGAGCCGCTCGCCCCGGGAATGCCGGCCGAGCTGGCCCGCCTGGCCGCGCGGGGTGCCGCGCCGGCCCGCCAGCTCCCGGGCGCGGAGGCAGCCTGGAAGGCGGGCGGGGCCGAGGTCGTCGAGGCCCTGGTCGCCTCGGGGGAGCTGGTCGTCGACGGGCCGGTGGTGCGGCTCCCCGGCCATGGCGTGCAGCTCGACCCCGGCCAGCGGGCGGTGCGCGCCGCGGTCGAGGCGGCCCTGGCCGCCGGTGGAGTGACCGTGCTGAACGACGACCAGCTCGCCGGCCTCGGCGCCGACAGGCGCATGCTGGTCGCCCTGGGCCGCCTCGGCGTCCTGGTGGCGATCGGCCCTGGCCTGCACATGGGGGCCGAGACGCTTGCCCAGGCGGTCGCCTCCTTGCGCGAGGCGTTCCCCGGCGACCGGCCGTTCACCGCCACCGAGGCCAAGCAGGCGATGGGCACCACCCGGAGGACCGCCATCCCCCTGCTGGAACACCTCGACCGCAGCGGGATCACCGTCAGGCAGGGCGATATTCGGAGGCTTCGCTAAGGTCTGTCTGGAGATGCCCCGAGGTCGGACGACCCGCGGTCATCTGTCCATGTGGGGGGAGCTCGCTCCCCCCACGGCCCCCCAAGAGCGCCTGTGCCATGGCCAGGCGGATCCCACAGCTAAGGTCTGTCCGGAGATGCCACCGAGGTCGGACGACCCGCGGTCCTTGTTCCATATGGGGGAGCACGCTCCCCCCACGGCCCCCAACAGCGCCTGTGCCATGTCGGGCGGATCCATAGCCGACTAGAGCTGGTCGCAGACGGCCTCGGCGATGGCGAGCGACGACGTCGCGGCGGGCGAGGGGGCATTGCGGACGTTCACGACCCGGCCCCTGGTGGTGATCCGGAAGTCGTCGACCAGGGTGCCGTCCCTGGCCACGGCCTGGGCGCGCACGCCGGACGGTCCCCGCACGACGTCGGCCGGGCGCAGCTCGGGCACGTAGCGGCGTGCCTCGCCCACGAACGCGGCCCGGCTCACCGAGTGCCAGATCTCCCGCGCGCCGGTACGCCAGTGCCGCCTGGCCATGACCCGGAACCCCGGCCAGGCGAGCGTCTGCCACAGGTCGCGGCGGTCGACCGTGGACAGCCGGTACCCCTCTCGGGCGAACGCGAGGACCGCGTTCGGGCCGACCAGCACCTCGCCGTCGATGCGCCGGGTCAGGTGGATCCCGAGGAACGGGTAGCGCGGGTCGGGCACCGGGTAGATCAGGCCGCGCACCAGGTGACGCCGGTCCGGCCGCAACACGTAGTAGTCGCCCCGGAACGGGACGATCCGCGGGTCGGCGCCGTCACCGCTGAGCGCCGCGACCCGGTCGGCGTACAGGCCGGCGCAGACCACTAGGCGCCCCAGCTCCAGCACCTCGGCGTCGGCCGTCTCGACCCGGACGGCCCCGGTCCGCTGCTCGACGGCGCGCACCTCGGTCCCGGTGCGGATCCGGCCCCCGGCCTCCTCCACCTCCTTGGCCAGCGTCCGCGCGTAGGCGCCGAAGTCCACGATCGCGGTCGTTGGCGAGTGGACCGCGGCCACGCCCTCGGCGTGCGGCTCGACCTCGCGCAGCTCCCCCGGGTCCAGCCTGCGGATGCCGGGGACACCGTTGGCCACGGCGCGATCCGCGATCCGCTCGAGGCGCGGCAGTTCCTCGTCGTCGACGGCCACGATCACCTTGCCGCACTCCTCGTACGGCACGCCGTGCTCCTGGCAGTAGTCGCGCAGCAGCCCGATGCCCCGGCGGCAGAGCCGGGCCTTGAGCGAGCCCGGCTCGTAGTAGACCCCGGCGTGGGCGACACCGCTGTTCCGGCCGGTCTGGTGCAGGCCGACCTGGGCCTCCTTCTCCAGCACGGTCACGGTGATCCCCGGACGGGTCAGCGCCAGGTGCCTGGCCACGGCCAGGCCGAGAACGCCGCCCCCAACGATCCCAACGCTCACGCTGCTCACGCTGCTCACGGCGCCGATCCTACCGTCGGGCCCAGCGCCACGGCACGCGTCTGGCGGCTGGCAGCCGCCCTCTGCTCCCACTCGACAGCGAGATTTGCGACCATACCGGCATGAGCACGACCGCGCCGGTGCGCGAGCGCACCGAAGAGCATGACGAGATCGCCGATCCAGACATCCCGTGGATCGTCATCGTCTGGAACGACCCCATCAACCTGATGTCCTACGTGGTCTTCGTCTTCCAGAAGCTGTTCGGCTACTCGAAGGAGAAGGCGACCAGCCTGATGCTCGACGTCCACCACAGGGGCAAGGCGGTGGTGTCGAGCGGGCCGCGCGAGAAGGCCGAGTTCGACGTCTTCCGGCTCCACGGCCACGGGCTCTGGGCCACGATGCAGAAGGACCGTTGAGTGGCCGGCGCGTTCAAGCGGGTCGGCGGCCGCATCCGGGTCCGGCTGGGGCCCCAGGAGGCCGAGGTCCTCCGCAACCTGCCCGACCAGCTCCGCGGCGTGCTCACCGCCGAGCAGGCCCCGGTCGGGCACCCCGACCCGCTGACGGCCCGGCTGTTCCCGCCCGCCTACCGGGACGCGGCCGACCGTGACCGGGAGCAGGAGTACCACAGCTTGGTCCATGACGACCTGCTGAACGCCAAGCTTGCCAACCTCGACCTGATGTCCGCCACCCTCGAGCGCGGCTCGGTCGGCAGGCGGCGCTGGACTGTGGACCTCACCGAGGAGGAGGCGATGGCGTGGCTCGGCGTCCTGAACGACCTGCGCCTCGCCCTCGGTGTGCGCCTGGGCATCGAAGAGGACTTCGACGGGCGGGTCGACGAGTCCGACCCGTCCGCGCCAGCCATGCACCTGCTCGCCTACCTCGGCTGGCTCGAGGAGCTGCTGGTCGAGACGCTGTCGGCCTGACCGGGCCGGCACAGTCGGTCGCGCGGCGGCCGGGTCGCCCACGTCACAGCAGGCCGGCCCGGGCCAGGGCGGCAACCGCCGCGACGGTTGCCAGCTCGACGAGCTGGTTGGCCGCGCCCAGGCTGTCGCCAGTGAAGCCGCCCAGGCGGCGGCGGAACAGCCGGATGCAGGCCAGGCAGGCGACCAGGCCGGCTGCGAGCGGGACCGGGGCCCAGGGCCCGGCCGCGGCGGCCAGGGTCGCGGCCACCACCACCGCGGCGGTCAGCACGTCGCCGCGGCCGAGCGGCCCGGCGATCTCGGCGCCGCTGCCGGCGGCGGCGGGCGGGAGGGCCCGGGCGACCAGCAGGGCCGAGGCCCGGGCCAGCACGTGGCCGCAGACGGCGGCGCGGGCGAAGTCGGCCAGGCCGAGCGGCAGCAGCAGCGCGGTGCGCAGGGCGAGCACGATGCCAAGGGCGACGAGGCCGTAGGTGCCGAGCCGGCTGTCGCGCATGATCGCGAGGCGGCCGGCCGGGTCGGTCCCGCCCCACAGGCCGTCGGCCGAGTCGGCCAGCCCGTCCTCGTGGAGCGCGCCCGTGACCGCGATCATGGCGGCCACGGCCAGGATGGTCGCGACCGCGCCGCCCCAGATCGGCGCGGCCCCGGCCCGGACCGCGATGCCGAGCCCGGCGACCACCAGCCCCACCGCGGGGAACAGGGCCGACGCCCGGCGCAGGTCCCCAGGGCCGACCTCCAGCCGCGGCCCCGGAATCCTGGTCAGGCACGCGAGGGCGAGCGCGAAGCGGCGCAGCGCCTCCGCGCCCCTAGGTCCAGCGGTCCCCTCCATCTGCGTGGCTCCGTCGGCTCCGCCCGAACCCACCCCGGCAGGTGGGCGCCCCGGCACGGCAGGTTAACGCGCTACCTGGCCCGGCGGAAGCCGGCCGCCCTGGCGGCGGCCTCGTCGGCGAAGCACAGCTCCGGGTTGGTACGGGCGTGGTCCCTGCTCCCGGGGACGTGGTAGATCTTGCCGTTCTCGCCGATGTTGCCCTTGACCGGGTGGGAGGCGGGGCAGGTGTTCCGGCTGCTTGGCGCGGCCTGCCCTGGGCCGCTCGGCTGCGTCTGGCCGCCCGTGCCGCCCGACCCGCCGCTCGGGCGGTTGGGCGCGTTGCCGCCGCACCGGCCCCACAGGCCGAGCCGCTCCGCCTTGGCGGCCGCCTCGGTCCGGCGCATGAGGTCGATGTAACGGTCGTTCGGCTTGTAGAGGACCGCGGTGGCGTGGCCGGTGCGGACCAGCTCCTGGTTGGCGAACACGCCCTTGGCCGTCCAAACGTAGAGCAGCGTCCGCCCGTAGCGGTCACGGAGCTCCCGGTCGGGCGAGACGAGCACGGTGGAGCCGGGCGCCAGCAGCTTCCTGGTGAAGGCGGCTGCCTCCGGCCCGTAGCACTCGACCCCGAGCTTGGTCTCCGGGGTGTCGACCTCGAGCAGGCGGGTGGTGGTCTTGAACCCGGAGCGCAACGGTCCCTTGCCGCTGCCCCGGAGGTCCACGGTGTCTCCGTCGATGACCTTGAGCACGATGGCGCGCTGGGCGTCGCCGGGCGGCTTGGCAGAAGACGCGGACGGGCCGGCCTGGCTAGGGCCGTCGCCGTCCAGGGCGCCGCCGAGCTTGCCCTGTTCATCGCAGGCGCCGAGGGCCAGGGCCAGCAGCATGGCCAGCAGCATGGCCAGCGCCGCGCGCCGGTGCCGGTGCCGGTGCTGGGACGGTGCCACCGGCGCCGGGCGTCGCTGCCCGGTCGCCGGGGCGACCACCTGTGGCACCTGCATGGTCGGCTCCCTTCCCTGGGTGGCGGCGGGCTGCCGCCTTCCTGGTGGTTCTGCCCGGTTCCGGGCCCGTTCAAGCCACGGGCCCGGCGACCCGGACGAGCCTCGCGCGCGGGGCGACAGGCGCGCTACCCGCCCGCGACCTCCACGATCGCCTCCAGCTCGACGGGGACGCCCATGGGCAGGGAGGCCACGCCGACCGCTGCCCGCGCGTGGCGGCCGGCATCGCCGAAGACCTCGGCGAACAGCTCGCTGGCCCCGTTGACGACCTTGGGCTGGTCGGTGAAGCCGGGGTCGCTCGCGACGTACCCGTTCACCTTGACCACGCGGCGCACCCGGGACAGGTCGTCAAGCTCCCGCTTGAGCGCCGCCACCACGTTGATCGCGCAGCGCCGGGCGGCCTGGACGCCGTCGTCGAGGGTGAGGTCGCTCGTGCCGAGCCTGCCCGTCCAGCCCGGCCGGCCCTCGACCAGGGGCACCTGGCCGGAGACGAACACCAGGTCGCCGGTGCGCACGCAGGGGACGTACGCGGCCAGCGGCGTGACCGGCTCGGGCAGGGAGATGCCGAGCTCCTCGAGTCGCTCTTCGGGGGTTGGCATGGCGGCTCCTTCGGACGGCGGGCGTCGGGCGGCCAAGCCTACCGTCCAGCGCCGGCCGCGAAGAACGCGCGCACCCTTGGCCCTCGAATGGGTGGCCGACGGCTGGCACCCTACCGTCCAGCGCCGGCCGCGAAGAACGCGCGCACCTCGTCCGGGCTGCGGGTCAGGGGAGCCGGGGGAAGGCTCGCGAGCAGGGTCGCGCCGTAGGCGGCGTCGGCCAGGCGCCGGTCGAGCACGGCCATCACGCCCCGGTCCGACTCGGACCGGACCAGGCGGCCGAGCGCCTGCTGCAGCGAGACGGCCGCCTCCGGCAGCCACACCGCCGAGAACCGCGAGCCGCCCTGCCGCTCGACCCGGCGACCCCGCTCCGACAACAGGGGGTCGTCGGGCCGTGGGAACGGCAGCCGGTCGAGCACCAGCAGCGACAGGCTCGGGCCGGGCACGTCCACGCCCTCGAAGAACGTGCGGGTCGCAACCAGCACGCTGGCGACCTCGTCGCGGAAGCGGCCGGCGAGCCGGGCCGGCGTGTCGTCGCCCTGCACGAGCAGCTCGTAGGGGAGGTCGGCGAGGGCGGCCGCGAAGCTCTCGACCGCCCGCCAGGAGGTGCACAGCACCAGGGCGCGGCCGCTCGACGACTCGACCAGGCCGCGCAGCTCCTGCTCGGCGGCTGCCTGGAAGCGGTCGCTGGACGGTGCCGGCACGGAGCCCGGGACGTAGAGCAGGGCGTTGCGCCGGAAGTCGAACGGGGACTCGGCCACCAGCCCGGCCGCGTCCCCCACCCCGAGGGCGGCCCGGGCCGCGTCCAGGCTGCCCGCCACGGCAAGCGTGGCCGAGCAGGCGACGGTCGCCGGCACCCGGTCCCAGAGCACCGCCTGCAGGACCGGTCCGGGCTCGACCAGCGCCGACCTGATGGCCCGCCCCCCGTCCCGGCGCTCCTCGACCCAGACCGCCAGCTCCCGCTCGCCGAGGTCGCCCTGGCCGGGCCGGGACAGCGCGCCCGGCTCTTCGGCCCGGCCACCATCCGGCTCCGCCCCGCGCCCGCGGCCGCCCTCGCCCGGAGCTGGCCGGGCGTCCGGCTCGGCGCTGGGGCCGCCGGCCTGCGAGCCGGTGCCAGGCTCGGCGCTGGGGTCGCCGTTCTCCGGGCCGGCGCCCAGCTCGGGCTCGATCAGGCGGGCGAGGTCGCGGCAGAGGCCGAACAGGCGGCGCCTGGCCGCGTGGAGGCCGCCTTGGAGCTCCTCGTCCAGGCCGACCAGCTCCCTGAGGGAGCCCCGAGCCTCCTCGGCTTCGCGCAGGACCGGGGCCAGGGCCTGGCCGAGGCCGAACCAGGCCCTGGAGCCGGGGACGACCGGGCCAGGGCGCAGCTCGCTGGTGTGACGCTCCCAGCTCGCGCGCAGCCGCCTGGCCCATTCGGAGCGCATCCCGGCCGCCTTGGCCACGGCGTCGGCGGCCGCGCCGGACCTGGACACCCGGGTGGCGGTCACCGAGACGCCGTAGAGGTCGGCCGCGTGCGCTGCCAGCCGGTGCGCCTCGTCGACCACGACCACGTCGGCCTCGGGCAGCATCACCCCGGGTGCGTCGGCGAGCTGGCGCAGCTCCAGCTCGAGCAGGAGCAGGTGGTGGTTGGTGACCACCACGTCGACGTCGCGGGCCCGCGAGCGGGCCCGCTCGGCGAAGCAGCGGGCGTGGAAGGCGCACCCCTTCTGGCCCGGGCAGTCCTCACCCGAGGTCGACACGAGGTCCCAGACGTCGTCCCGGGCCCCGGGCGGCGCATCCAGGCGGCTGCCCGTGTCCGACTCGGCCGCCCAGCCCACCAGCTCCAGGGCGGCCTCCTCCTGGGCGGTGGCGGCCAGCCGGGTCGCCGCCACCAGGCCATCCGCCTTGGCGAGGCAGAGGTAGTTTCCTCGGCCCATCAGCAGGGCGGAGGTCGTGCCGAAGGCGTCGGCGAGGCGGGGCAGGTCGCGCTCGACGAGCTGGGCCTGCAGCGCCTTGGTGGCGGTGGCGACGATCGCACGCCGGCCGGCGGCCACGATGGGAACCAGATAGCCGAGCGACTTGCCCACCCCGGTCGGGGCGTGCACCAAGAGTGGTGCCCGCTCGTCGAGCGCATCCGCGACCGCCCTCGCCATCTCCTGCTGGACCGCCCGTGGCGCGAGGCCCCGAAGGCTGGCGAACGCCGCATCCAGATCCATGCCGGACACGCTATCGGAGCGGCCAGGTGCCCGGGTAGCGGCCCCGCCGCAGATGTTGACGGTGCCTGGCCGCCGAGGACGAATTCCTCTACACCGTGCTCCGCGACGAGTGGCTCGGCAGGCGCGGCCGGGCTAGCCTCGACGCATGAGCGAGACCCCGTTGCGCAAGGCACACCGGGCGCTGGTCGTCAGCGCCCATCCGGACGACATCGAGTTCGGCGCAGGGGGCACGATCGCCCGCTGGACCGACGACGGCTGGGACGTCCGCTACGTGATCGTCACCTCCGGCCAGCGGGGTGTGCAGGACGCCGGCGCCGACCCCGAGGCGTTCGGACGGCTCCGGGAGAACGAGGCCAGGGCCGCCTCCAAGGTGTGCGGGGTGGCCGAGGTCACCTTCCTCGGCTACATGGACTCCGAGGTCCAGTACGGCCCGGCGCTCCTCAAGGACTTGTCGCGCGAGTTCCGCCGGCACCAGCCGCACCGGCTGCTCACCCTGGACCCGGAGCACCTGCCCGCGGGCGGCTTCGTCAACCACCCCGACCACCGGGCGGTCGGCACCGCCGCCGTCGACGTGACCATCACCGGCGGGACCACCGCGGCCATCTTCCCCGAGCTGGCCATCGAGGAGGGGCTGCCACCCTGGCGCGGGCTCGAGGACGTCTGGCTGATGGGTCCGGGCGGCGGGCAGGAGGTGGTCGACGTGACCGCCACCTTCGAGCGCAAGCTCGCCGCCCTGGAGGCGCATGCCAGCCAGCTCGCGCAGGTCCCGCGGGACCTGCGCGAGTTCCTGGACCGCCGCCTGGGCGAGATCGGCGCCCCCTACGGCTACCGCTACGCCGAGAGCTTCAAGGTGATCGCGCGCCGCCGCTGACCTGGTCGTCTGGCCCTTGGACTTGCTCCGGTCGTCGCAAACAAGCACGTCAGCGGCTTGGGGATGGGAGCGCGACGGACCCTCGCGAGCTGCTAACTTGCGCTGGCTGTCAGTAGTCACCGATAGATTCCAGGTGTGATGACCTTGACGGAGGAAGCGAGCGTCCTGATCGACCGTACCGAGACACGCCGCCTGTCAGCGGCAGCTCGGCTCGACGACAGGACGCGCGTCAAGCTCGGCCAGTTCTTCACCCCGGCGCCAGTCGCAGACTTCATCGCGGCCTTGCCCCATCTACCGGAGCGCGCAACGTTGCGGGTGCTCGATCCCGGCGCAGGGATCGGATCGCTGACCGCGTCGCTCGTCGCTCGGGTGCTTCGTGAGCGCCCCGAGCTCAGACTTCACCTGACCGCGTTCGAGGTCGACAGGACTCTGCACGACGACCTCGATGCGACACTGACGGACTGTCGCGCTGCGGCGGCGCGTCAGGGCATGGAACTTGCCTTCGAGCTTTGCAGCACGGACTTCCTCAAGTGGGCGGTCGAGAACGCGACCAGCTCGCTGCTAAGCGACGAGAGTCGAACCTTCGATCTGGTGGTGATGAACCCGCCATACCGGAAGATCAACTCGGCCGGACCTGAACGTCGGCTCCTCGCCCGGATGGGCCTCAGGGTGACCAATCTGTACGTGGCGTTTCTGGCGCTGGCAGCCGCACTCCTCGACCGGGACGGCCAAATCGCTGCGATCACTCCTCGCAGCTTCGCGAACGGACCCTACTTCCGGCACTTCCGGCAGTTCTTCCTGGATCGAATGGCGCTAGATCGTATCCATTTGATTGAGTCCCGTTCCGTCGGGTTCGCCGATGCCGACGTGTTACAAGAGAACATCATTTTTGCTGCGACCCGGGACGGAGGTGCCCAGGCGGGATCAGTCATGATCTCGACGAGCACCGGGTATGAGGACATGCCGGTGATACGAGTGGTCCCGTACACGGAGGTGGTCAGCCCTCACGACCCCGAGCGATTCCTGCGGATCACGACGGATGAATCTGACACTCGCATCGCGGCGACGATGGCTTCACTACCCGCGACGCTTGCATGCCTCGACCTCGGGGTGTCGACGGGACGGGTCGTGGACTTCCGGGCGCGCGAGCACTTGCGCGCCATGCCCAACGATGAAACCGTACCGCTCATCTACCCGGGTCACCTTCGGCAGGGGGCTGTTCGCTGGCCATGCACCGAGTCGACGAAGCCGAATGCGTTGTCACGTACTGGCGCGACGGAGAGGCTGCTCTTGCCGGCCGAGCCGTACGTCCTCGTCAACCGGTTCTCAGCAAAAGAGGAACGCCGCCGCGTCGCGGCGGCAGTGTTCGATCCGACCGAAGTACCCTGCGATGCCATCGGGTTCGAGAACCATTTGAACGTCTTTCACCGACGACACCGAGGCTTACCGCTCGAGCTTGCTCGTGGCCTGTGCCTGTGGCTCAACTCGACGATCGTGGACAAGTTCGTCCGCCAGTTCAATGGCCACACACAGATCAACGCCACAGACCTCCGGAGCCTTCGCTACCCGAGCATGACCGAGCTGGTGGCTCTCGGTACGGCGTTCGGAGCCGGCGCCTGGCCCCATCAGACCAAGATCGACAGACTTGTCACCGAACATGTCGCTACGTTGGGCGAGAACCCGGACGGGTGAAGACGTACCTGCTCACCCTCAACGACTCGATGGCGCTCAACCGAATCCCACCTGGAAGGCGACGGCATGTCTCTCGTTGACCTCCGGAGCCGACGGGTCGAGGAGGCACGGCAGATCCTTCGCGCATTGCAATTCGATGCCGAACGATGCAACGAGCGTTCCGCGCTGGTGCTTCTTGCCCTACTAAACCTCAGCCCGGAGAAACCATGGCCAGAGGCGGCGAACCCGCTGCTGCGCACGGCTGAGATCATGAGCTGGATACATGATCACTACGGCAAGCTTTATGCGCCCAACACGCGAGAGACCATCCGTCGCTTCACGTTGCACCAGTTTGTGAAGTAGCCTTCGTGGGGAGCTGGCGAACCTCGGCGTGCACGTCGACGCACACGGCAAGATGCCCGACCTGGTCGTGTACCTGCCTGACGAGAACTGGCTTGTTCTTATGGAGGCCGCGCCCTCGCATGGGCCGGTCGACGCCAAACGGTACGGCGAACTGAAGGAACTCTTCAAAGGGTCGAGCGCAGGTCTCGTCTATGTATCATGCTTCCCGTCACGCGCCGAGATGCGGAGGCATCTGCGCCAGATCGCATGGGAGACAGAAGTCTGGTGCGCCGATGACCCCACGCATCTCATCCACTTCGACGGTGAGCGATTCCTCGGCCCGTACGGCTGATCGAGTAGCTCGCGGCCGGCGGCTGATGCCTGCCCGTCAGTCCTTGGGGCGCTTGAAGAAGGCGAGGAGGCCGCCCACCTCGGCGGTGTGCACCGCGATGAGCTCCCAGCCGTCCTCGCCCCAGTTGTCGAGGATCTGCTTGGTGTTGTGCGGCAGCAGGGGGACGGTGACGTACTCCCACTTGGTCATCGACGGCTCCTTCGGCGGCGGGTCGGACGGTCGGAGGCTACCGGACGGCGAGGGGGCCGGGTCGCGCGGCCCGGCCCCTCGGTCGACGGGGTGCGGCTCAGCCCGCGTGACGGCTCAGGAGCTGCCGCCGCTCGTACTCGTTGAGGCCGCCCCAGATCCCGTGCGGCTCGCGGACCAGGAGCGCGTACTCGCGGCACTCGGCGAGCACCGGGCACTGGTGGCAGATGGCCTTCGCCGCTCGCTCGCGTGCGAGCCGCTCATCCTTGCGTTCGAGATGGCTCGGTGCAAAGAACAGGTGGGACTGTGGTCCCTTGCAGGCGGCCCGGAACTGCCAGCCGACCTGAAGGTCCCATGACGTGGTGGCCATGATGGTTCCTTCCTAACCCGGTCGATCAGGCGTGCCCTATCCGGACGACGCACGGCGACCGACCGGCGAGTCGGGCAGACCACCCGATACCGCCGGAGAAGGGCAGGGTAACCCACGGCTGCAGCACCCTCAATGTCCGGTGAGTAACGCTTCGATTGCAGCCCAGGTATCCCACATCGCCGTTCAATCCCGCATAAAAGTCACTGGTCACCGGGGGGCATCGGCCACCCGCCAGGGCATGCTCGGGGATCCACCCGACCATGGCACAGGCGCTCCTGGGGGGCCGTGGGGGGAGCGCGCTCCCAGGAGGCTCCTGCCGTGGCAGAGGACTACTCCGGGCGCTCTGGCGCGCTCCCAGGAGGCTCCTGCCGCGGCATGGGTGCGGTCCTGATGGGGGTCGGCTCGGTGACCGGCTCGACCGGGGGCCGGGTGGACGGCGACGAGCCGTAGCTCCCGTCGCCGCCGAGGTGGCCCACGGAGCTCTGGAAGAAGTTCAGCAGCTCGACCGGGATCGGCATGACCAGGGTGGAGTTCCGCTCGGTGGCCACGTCGGCGACCGTCTGCAGGAAGCGGAGCTGCATCGACTGCGGGTTGCGGGCCATGACCTCAGCCGCCTCGGACAGCTTCTGGCTGGCCTGGAACTCACCCTCGGCCGAGATGATGCGGGCGCGCCGGTCACGCTCGGCCTCGGCCTGGCGGGCCATGGCCCGCTGCATGGTGTCGGGCAGGTCGACGTCCTTGACCTCGACCAGGGAGACCTTGACCCCCCAGGGCTCGGTCAGGTCGTCGATCACGTGGGCCAGTTCGTCGTTGATGCGGTCGCGCTCGCCGAGCAGGTCGTCCAGGTCGACCTTGCCCAGGATGGCGCGCAGGGTGGTCTGGGCGACCTGGCTGGTGCCGAACAGGTAGTTCTGGATGGCGACGACGGCTTTCAGCGGATCGATGACCTGGAAGTAGATGACCGCGTCGACCCGGACGGTGACGTTGTCGCGGGTGATGACGTCCTGCGGCGGCACGTTCATCGCCACGGTCTGGAGGTTCACCTTGACCATGCGGTCGATGCCGAACGGCAGGATGAAGAAGAGCCCCGGGCCCTTGGGCCGGGCGACGACCCGGCCGAGCCGGAAGATGATGCCGCGCTCGTACTCCTGGACCACGCGGACGCCGGACACCAGCGCGATCACCACCAGGATGAGCAGGATGGCGAGGATGACGATAACGACCGTGCTCACGGGGACTCCTTGCTCGTCGTGATCTGACCGGTGTTGACCCTCAGTCTCTCACCTGACGGCGCTGGTGGGGCAGGGGTCGCGGGGTGGCAGAGGGCTGCCACCACCACCGGCGCCGCCGGCTCACTCCCGGGGCGGGGAGGCGGTCGCGGCCCTGCGGGCACGGCCCGGCCTGCCGGGGCGGACGGCGCTCGGGTCCTCGGCGGTCACCTGGAGGATGCCGTCGCGCACGGCGTCGACCCGGACGCGCTGGCCGGTGGGTAGGGCACCGCCGCCGACCAGGTCGGCCCGCCACATGGCGCCCTCGACGACCACGATCCCGCCCGGGTTGAGCATGCTGCGGACCACGCCGCCCGCGCCGACCAGCGCTTCGGTGCCCGCCGGCACCTGGTGCTGGGAGCGGAGCGCGACGGTCAGGATGACCACGAAGTACAGCACCGACCAGGCGACGCCGGCCACGGCCAGCCGGCCGTCCACGCGCAGCAGGCTGCTCGGGCTGGAGAACAGCCACCAGGAGCCAGCCGCGGTGAGGGCCGTGGCCGCCGCCGTGCCAAGGCCCAGACCACCGACGGCGGTGTCGAGGGCGAACACGCCGGACCCGGCCAGCAGCGCGGCCAGGACGAGCCAGTTGGTCGGCAGCACGGCCAGGGCGTACACGGCCAGCAAGGCCAGGACCAGGCCGGCCACGCCGGCCACGCCGAACCCGGGCTGGAACCACTCGAAGACCAGGCAGGCAGCCGCGGCCAGCAGGAGCAGGTAGGCGAGGCTGGGGTTGGCCAGGCCGTGCCTGGCCCGGTCGACCAGCGAGCGGGAGAGGAAGCGGACCTGGAAGCGTGGGATCGAGATGACCTCGCCGTCGACCCGGCGGCCGTCGAGCCGCTTGATCGCGTCGGGCAGGGACTCGGCCTGGTAGTCGGCCACCCCAGCCGCCTCGGCGGCGGCCCCGTCGAGCACGCCGCGGGCTGCCTGGGCGGGCAGCCCGGAGCCGTCGAACAGGGCCTGCTCGCGCTGGGGGTCACGGCCGCGGCCGAGCTGGGCGGGGAGAGCGGGCCCGACCCGGGCCTGTCTGGAGACCCCGACCAGGTCGCTGGCGGCGAGCAGGAACGCGGCGGCCCCACCGGCGCGGGCGGCGCGCGGGCCGAGCCAGACCGCCACCGGCACCTCGGCCCCGGCCACCACCTGCTGGACCTCGGCCGGATCCACCGACAGGCTGCCGAAGCTGTCGAGCTGGATCAGGAAGACCTCGGCGTCACGCCGGCCAGCGGTGGCGAGGTCGCGCCGGAGCGCGCCGAGCAGGCTGGCGTCGATCACGCCAGACAACTCGAACACCTCGACCGTCGGGCCGGCCGCAGGCGCCTGGGCCGAGGCGGGGACAGCACCGAAGGTGGCGGCGAGCAGCGCGGACAGGGCGAGCAGCGTGGCGAGGAGCGGGATACGTCGCATGGCGTGGTCATCGTAGCGCCACGGCCTTCAGGCGGTACGCCTGGAAGGGGCGGGCCGGGGGTACGCGGTTTACGATGGCGCGCATGTCGATCGACACCCTGGCCGATGCGCGGCTGCTCGTGGTCACCGGCAAGGGCGGGACCGGGAAGACCACCGTGGCGGCCGCGATCGCCGTGGCCGCGGCCGACCGTGGGCGGCGCGTGCTGGTGGTCGAGGTCGAGGGTCGCCAGGCCCTGGCCGGGCTGTTCGGCCGGGGCTCGCTGTCCTACCAGGAGACCAGGGTCGCCGGCCGCGTGCACGGACTGGCCGTCGACCCCGAGGAGTCCCTGCGCGAGTACCTCGGCCGCTTCGGCGCCGCGCCCCTCTCCCGCCTGCTGACCTGGGCCCGGCTCACCCGGTTCATCACCGCGGCCGCTCCCGGTCTCGGCGACGTCCTGCTCGTCGGCAAGGTGTGGGAGGCAGCCACCCGGGTGCGGGACGGGCGGCCAGCCTACGACCTGGTGGTGCTCGACGCCCCGCCCACCGGCCGGGTGGTGCCCTTCCTGCGGGCGCCCGAGACCGTGGCCGAGCTGGCCCGGGTCGGCCCCATCCGCCACCAGGCCGACCAGGTCAAGGGCCTGCTCGACGACCCTGCGCGCACGCGGGTCGTGATCACCTGCCTGCCCGAGGAGCTGCCGGTCACCGAGACGGTGGAGGGGATCGCGCTGCTGCGCGCGGCCGGCCTGCCGCTCGGCCCGGTCGTGGTCAACCAGGTGGTGGCCGGCCGGCTGGGGAAGCGGTCGCGCCGGCTCGCCGCCCTGGCCAGGGACGCCACGCCGCTCTCGGCGGCGGCCCTGCAGGCCGGGGCCGAGCTCGACCAGGCGGCGCTCGCGGTGCTGCTCGGCGAGGCTCGCGACCGCCAGCGCCAGGTGGCCGCCCAGCGCCGCCTCATCGGCGAGCTCCAGGCCGGCGCGGGCGGGCTGCCAGTGGTCGAGCTGCCGTTCCTCTCCGATGGGGCGGCCGGCCCGGACTCGGTCCGCCTGCTGGCCGGCATCCTCGGCGGGGCTGGCCCGGGCTCCGCCGAGGAGCCGGCTTCCGCGCCGGCCCGGGCCAGGGCATGAGCCGCCGGGGCGGGACCGGTCGGGACCGGGCCCGGCGGCCAGGCGCCGATGCGGCAGCCCGGAGCGGCTCGGGAGCCGGCTCCTCGGCGGAGCCCGGGCCAGCCCGGCTCGAGGAGGTCGTGCGCACGGCCAGGATCGTGGTCTGCTGCGGCTCCGGCGGGGTGGGCAAGACCACGACCGCGGCGGCCGTGGCGGTCCGGGCCGCCGAACGCGGGCGACGGACCTGCGTGCTCACGATCGACCCGGCCCGCCGGCTGGCCCAGGCGCTCGGCCTGGACCTGCTGTCCAACACTCCCAGGCCGGTCACGGGCAAGGGGTTGCCCGCGGACGGGCCGGGCAGCCTCGACGCCATGATGCTCGACATGCGGCGCACCTTCGACGAGGTCATCGAGCGCTACGCGCGCGATGCCGAGCAGGCCGAGCGGATCCTGGCCAACCGCTTCTACCAGCGCCTCTCCTCCACCCTGGCCGGGACCCAGGAGTACATGGCGATGGAGAAGCTGTTCGAGCTGCACGAGCTGCACCGCTACGACCTGCTGGTGGTCGACACCCCGCCGACCCGCTCGGCCCTCGATTTCCTGGACGCTCCCGACAACCTCAACGAGCTGCTCGACGCGCGCGTGTTCCGCCTGCTGATCGCCCCGGCGCAGCGGATCGGGCGGGGCTACCTGCGCGGGCTGAACCTGGCCACCAACGCCATGACCAGGATGGTGCGCCGGCTCACCGGCTCCGACCTGCTGGCCGAGGTGGGCGAGTTCTTCGCCGCCTTCGAGGGCATGTACGACGGCTTCCGGGACCGCGCCCAGCGGGTCTACGCCCTCATGAAGCACCCGAGCACCGCGTTCGTGGTGGTGGCCACGCCCGACGAGGCGGCCCTGCGCGAGGCAGCGTTCTTCGCCGGCCGGCTGGCCGAGGACCGCATGCCGCTCGGCGCCCTGGTCGTCAACCGGGTCCACCGGGCCGGGCCCGTGCCCGCCGTGCCTGCCGGCGCGCAGTCGCGGCTCAGGGCCGGCGACGCCGACGCCCGGCTGCTGGCCGACCTGCTCGAGCAGCACCAGGCGCTCGAGGCGCTGGCAGCGGCCGAGCAGCGCCGCATCGGCGAGCTGCTGGCTGCCGTGGGGTCGCTGGCCGCGGTGCAGGTGCCGCTCATGGCCGAGGAGGTCCACAGCGTCGCCGGCCTGCGCCGCCTCGGCACCCACCTGTTCGCCGCGACACCCGCCTGACCCTGGGTAACGATCAGGTCACCTTTGGTGAACGGGGTCCGAGCAGCGGCAACATCCCGGCCGCGACGTTGCTCAATGGTCTTGGAGGACCAGACCGACGACCACGACTCCCAGGTAGGCGAGCTTGGCGACCAGCAGGTGCACGTACGCCTCGGCCAGACCGTCGACCGGCGCGCTGCCTCCCGGGATCGTTGAGCCGGCGTACGGCGGGTTGCCCACACCTGCAGGCAAACCTATCATCCCTGCTACTCCCGCCGGGCACGTCCCGGTCGCGCCTGTGGAGACCTGGTGACCCCATGGCCGACGTCCCCGCCCCCAAGCCGAGGTTCCCCCGCCTCCCCCCCATGCGGTTCGACCGTGGGGCCGGCCTGATCGGAAGCAGGCTGGCGGTCCTGGTCGCGCTGGTCACCGCCCTGGCCGTGCTCGGCGCCCTGGTCGTCCTGCCCGTGGTGGTGCCGGCGGGCGCGCTGGTGCGCGATACCAGCGCCCGCCTGGGCGACGTCCCGCCGCTGGCCAAGGCGCTGCCCAAGCCGGCGCAGCGGACCGTGATCTACGCCAACGACGGCCGGACGGTGCTCGCCACCCTCTACGGCGACGAGAACCGCAAGGTGATCCCGCTGCGGGAGATGGGCCTGCGCATCCGGCGGGCGGTGATCGCCATCGAGGACTACCGCTTCTACGACCACCACGGGATCGACTACCACGGGATCGCCCGCGCCGCGGTCGAGGACTTCAAGGAAGGCTCGATCACCCAGGGCGGCAGCACCCTGACCCAGCAGTACATCAAGAACGTGCTGACCGGGAGCTCCAAGACGCTCGACCGCAAGATCCGGGAGGCGATCTACGCCGTCCAGCTCGAGAAGCGGATGAGCAAGGAGGCCATCCTCGAGGCGTACCTCAACGAGGCCTACTTCGGCGAGGGCGCCTACGGGGTGTGGGCCGCCTCCGAGCACTACTTCAGCAAGAAGCCCAAGGACCTGACCCTGGCCCAGGCTGCGGCACTGGCCGCGACCATCCCCGCCCCGGGGCGGCTGCAGCCCACCCGGGAGGAGAACCAGACCCGCCGCATGCTGGTGCTCGACCGGATGCAGGCGCTCCACCTCGCGTCCCCACGCGAGGTGGCCATCGCCAAGCGCGAGAAGCTGAAGATCAAGATCTTCAAGCCCCCCACCAGGCAGCCCTACTTCGTGGAGTTCATCAAGCGCCAGCTCCTCCACGACCCGGCCTACGACCGCACCCTGGGCAGGGCGGGCACCCCGGCCCGCAAGCGGGCGGTGTTCGAGGGCGGCCTGCGGATCCTCACCACCCTCGACCAGCGCGACAACAACGCGGCCAAGGCCGCGGTGGAGGGGCGCGTCGGGGGCCTCGGCATCGACGGGGCCCTGGCCAGCGTCGAGCCGGCCACCGGCAAGATCATCGCCATGTACGGCGGCAAGAGCTTCAAGGACAACCAGGGCAACCTGGCCGTGCTCGGCCAGGGCAGCGACGGCTACCAGTCGGGCTCGACGTTCAAGGTGTTCTACCTGGTGAGCGCGCTCGAGCAGGGGATCCCGGTGAGCCAGACGTTCGACGTCCCCGCGCGGAAGGTCATCACCGACCCCTTGTGCGGCTCGAAGGGCTGGGACGTCGGCAACGCCGGCGAGTCGGAGGCGGGCATCTACAACATGTACACGGCCACCGCCCACTCGGTGAACACCTGGTTCGCCACCCTCATGCCGATGGTCCGGCCGAGCCGCGCCGTGGAAGCGGCCAGGCGGATGGGCATCCAGGTGCCCCCCAAGGACAGCGCGGACTACGCCAACCACTGGAACATCTGCTCGTCGGTGCTCGGCACCGGCCTCACCAGCGTGCTCGACATGGCGAGCGCGTTCGCGGTGCTGGCCAACAAGGGCGTCCGCTGCGAGCCGTACTCGATCGTCAAGGTCGTCGACCGCGACGGCGCGGTGCTGCTCGACCGCGAGAAGCAGAAGCCCAGGTGCGAGCAGGTCATCGACCCGGGGGTCGCGGCCCAGGTGACCGACATGCTGCGCGGCGTGGTCACCTCGGGCACGGGGCGTGGGGCGGCCATCGACCGGCCGGTGGCCGGCAAGACCGGTACCGCCCAGAGCTACACCAGCGCCTTCTTCACCGGGTACACGCCCCAGCTTGCGACCTCTGTCTGGGTCGGGCACCGCAAGGGCCTGAAGGCGATGTACGTGGGCGGCCGCCCCGTGTTCGGCGGGACGATCCCGGCCCCGATCTTCCGCGACTTCATGCTGAAGGCGCACGAGGGGCTGCCCAAGCTGGGCTTCCCGGCCCCGCCCCGGGGCCGGCCGGCCAACCCGGTCCAGCCCAAGACGGGCGTGCCCAACGTGACCGGCCAGCCGCTCGCCCTGGCCAGGCTGATACTGCGGCGGGCCGGCTTCCGGGTCTCGGTCGACTACGTCGACCACTCGGCACCGAGGGACCAGGTGGTCGCCCAGAGCCCCGGCGCGGGCAGCTCGATCCCGCGCGGGTCCCGGGTGACGCTGCAGGTCTCCCGGGGCGGGCCTGGCGGGCCGGACGTCAGGGTGGTGCCTGCGGTGCAAGGGATGCGCGCCAACCAGGCGGTGAGCGTGCTGCGCAGCGCCGGCTTCGACGTACGGCAGGTCTCCGTCCCGGCCGGCGACGCGAGCAGACGAGGTCGGGTCATCTCACAGAGCCCGGGGGCCGGCACCCAGCTCAGTAAGGGCGCCACGGTCGTGATCATGGTCGGGCGCTGACACGACCCGGGCCTGGGGCGCGAGCGGCAACGCCAGCGCGCCCGGGTGCTCACACGCGGCTCAGGCGCTGTCCGAGAGGCGCTCGAGCACCAGCCGGCGCACCTCGTTGCCGTCGGCTCGGCCCTTCACCTGCGGCATGAGCCGGCCCATCACCTTGCCGAGCTCCCTCGGCCCGGTGGCACCGGTGGCGACGACCGCCTCGTCGACCAGGTGGGCCAGCTCGGCCGGGTCGAGGCCGGCGGGCAGGAAGCGGGCGATGACCGTCAGCTCGAACGCCTCCTGGCCGGCCCGCTCGTCCCGGCCCGCGTCCCGGTAGGCCTGCTCGGCCTCGCGCCGCTTCTTGGCCTCGCGCTGCATGACCGTGACCGCCTCCTCGTCGGTCAGGTCCCGGCGTGCCTCGATGGCGGCCGACTTGAGGGCGGAGAGCACCAGCCGCAGGGCGGCCGCCTCGCCCGCCTCACGCGCCTTCATGGCCGCGTACATGGCCTGCTGCACGTCGTCGATGAGCATGCCCGGAGCCTACCCGAACCCGCGCCCGAGGCGCCGGTACAAGCGCCGGTACAATCGGTCTCCCGGTCTGGCCACGATTTGGAGGATCAGCCCATATGAGTCGTTCGACCGCTGCCCAGCTTGCCTGGCTCGCCACCGGCGCGGTCGGCGCGGCGGGCGCCGCCTGCGTCGCCTACGGGGTGCTGGTGGAGCGCAACTGGTACCGGCTCCGCCGCGAGACGGTCCCGGTGCTCACGGCCGGTAAGCCCTCCCTGGACCTGCTGCACCTCTCGGACCTCCACATGGTCGCCGACGACCCGGCCAAGCAGCAGTTCCTGGCCCGGCTCGCGGCTGTGCCCGCCGACCTCCTGGTGGTCACCGGCGACATGCTCGGGGAGCCCCAGGCGCTCGACCCGGTCCTGGCTGCCCTGGGCCGCTTCCGGCCCCGGATCGGGGCTGCCGCGGTGCTCGGCTCCAACGACTACTACGCACCCCGGCCGATGAGCTACGCCGCCTACTTCCGGCCCAAGCGCAAGCTCCGCCGCATCGTAGGCCGCAACCCGCATCGGGAGCTGGTCGCCGGACTTGAGGGCATGGGCTGGCTGGTGCTGTCCAACGCCCGGGGCACGCTCTGCGAGGCGGAGCTGGCCGGCATGGACGACCCGCACATCCACCGCGAGGACCTGGCCGTGGCGGTCCCCCCGGCCGGGGGCGCACAGCGGCTGCGCATTGGCGTGGTGCACAGCCCGTACCGGCGCAGCCTGGACGCGTTCGAGCGCAACGGCTACCAGCTCGTGCTGGCCGGCCACACCCACGGCGGCCAGGTCCGCCTGCCCGGGGTCGGCGCGCTGGTGGGCAACTGCGACCTCCCGCTCGACCGGGCACGCGGGCTGTCGCGCTGGGGCTCGAGCTGGCTGCACGTGAGCGCGGGCCTCGGCACCAGCAAGTACGCGCCCTTCCGTTTCGCCTGCCGGCCCGAGGCGAGCCTGCTCACCCTGACAGCCCGCGCCTGACCGGGCGCCCAGAGCACAGGTGCTCCTGGTCGTAGCCGCAGCGGGATCCGCCGACCATGGCACAGGCGCCGTTGGAGGGTTCGTGGACGCGACGGGATCCGCCGACCATGGCACAGGCGCTCTTGGGGGGCCGTGGGGGGAGCGAGCTCCCCCCACATGGAACGAGGACCGCAGGTGGATCGTCTGCCGCCAAGAAAAACGACAGCGCCCGGACGAGGAAAGTGCTTCAGGGCCGCCGCTCCCATCCACACCGAGGGCCTCGGCCCGGGCGCTGCCGTACAGTCCTATGGATCGTCTCGTTCCCCACGGCTCGGATAGCCCCTTCGGGTGATTCCAGGCTGACCCGATCTGACCATTACTGACCACTCAGCGTGACCAGAGAGGAATGCCTGCCCGACTTGCCTCCCGGGAGAGAATCCGCCCAGGAGATCCGGCTACCGGGGGACCAATTGGCGCTTCCGCCACCCGACGTGTTCACCGAGGACGCCGCCGAGCTGTTCGGCGGCTACGACTCGGTCGACGTTCTCGTCGGCATCCCGTCGCACCAGAACGGCAAGACCATCGGCCACGTGGTCCGAGCGGTCGAGGCCGGGCTGCGCAAGTACTTCCCTGACCGCCGCTCGCTGATCGTCGTCTCCGACGGCGGCTCGACCGACGGGACCAGGCAGGCCGCGCTCGAGGCGTCCACCGCCGGCGACGAGGCGCTGCTGCTGCTCGACCCGAAGACGGTGGCCCCGGACAAGGTGGCGTTCACCTACACCGGCATGCCCGGGAAGGGCTCGGCCTTCCGCTCCATCTTCGCGGTCGCCGACAGCCTGGAGGCCCGCGCGTGCGCGGTGTTCGACGCCGACCTGCGCTCGGTCAGCCCGGAGTGGGTCGACCGGCTGGTCGGCCCGGTGCTCGACCACGGCTACGACCTGGTGGCGCCCATGTACGCCAGGCACAAGTTCGACGGCACCATCACCAACTCGATCGCCTTCCCGATCACGGCCGCCCTCTACGGGCGCGGCCTGCGCCAGCCGATCGGCGGCGACTTCGGGTTCTCGGGCCTGCTTGCCGGCCATTGGGCCGCCAAGCAGGTGTGGGACACCGACGTGGCCCGCTTCGGAGTCGACATCTGGATGACCACGGTCGCGCTGTGCGAGGGCTTCAGCGTCTGCCAGACCGTCCTGGGGGCCAAGCTGCACGACGCCAAGGACCCGGGCAAGGACCTCGGCCCCATGTTCCGCCAGGTCGTGGGCAGCCTGTTCGCGCTCGCCGGGCGGTACGTCGACCACTGGACGGGCACCAAAGAGATCCAGCCGGTGCCGACCTTCGGCTTCCGCTCGGCCACCTCCACCGAGGAGATCCGGGTCAACTCCGACCGCCTGCTGTGGCGCTTCGTCGAGGGGTACGTGACCTACCAGAAGGTCTGGCGCCAGGTGCTCGCGGCCGAGAACCTGGCCGGGGTCATGCGCGCGATCCACGATGCGGCCGACCAGCCCGAGGGCTTCCGGCTGCGCGTCGACCTGTGGGCGAGGATCTGCTACGACTACCTGCTCGCCTACAACGCCCAGGTCATGGACCACGGCAAGCTGATCGACTCCCTGATCCCGCTGTACTTCGCCCGCACCGCCACCTTCATCACCGAGGTGCGCGGCGACACGCCGGAGGAGGCCGAGGCGCGGGTCGAGTCCTACGCCGAGGTGTTCCGGGAGCGGAAGCCCTACCTGGTACGCCGCTTCGCCGAGACGGGCCGCTCCCGGCGCCTGCGCGAGCAGCGGGTCTCCGGCGAGGAGCGCCGCCCGGGCGACGACACCAGCGAGTTCATGGCCATCCGCTCCCCCTGAGGGCCCGGGGCCCATGCGGCGAAGCGGTAGCCACAATGCTGGTCGGTTAGGCCCCGCCGGCCAACAACCTGGCCGTTTCATCCCTGAGACACCGAGGTGAGCGGCACTCGACCTGGCCGGGTTATTGGGCGGCGAGCCCTTAGGGTCACGTACTGGCGCGGTGACCAGCATGGATGTCGTGTGTAGATACGGGAAGGCTCTCGTAGGTGACCGGCATTGGGGCTAGCCCGGCTGGCTGCAGGGACCCAGGGCGGGGCTCGCGCTCGGATCAGGAGCGGACGTGGCGGCGCAGGTCCTCGCTGTCCACCGCGGCCAGCGTCGGCCCGTTGCCCAGCCGGAACGGCACGATGGTGACGTTCACGTTGTCCATCTCGCCGAGCACCTTGAACACCCCGAGCGCGGTCCGGTCGTGCAGCAGCCGGTGCCAGAACTTGCTGTAGCCCCGCTTGGGGACCAGCACCGTCACCTCGGTGTCGGGCCGGACCAGCTCGGCGATGGTCTCCTCGACGGCGGCGAGCAGGTTGCGGTCGGGGGAGTCGACCACCTCGAGCGGGATCGGGATGTGCACCTTCGCCCAGAGCTGGGCCAGCTCCCGGGCGTGGTCGGGGTCGACCGCGATGTGCACCGCGGTGATCGACAGCGGGTTGAGCTGGCGGGCGTACTGCAGGCCGGCAAGGGTCGCCCGGTCCAGGTCCTCGACCAGCACGACCACCTCGTGACGGGGCTTGGGCGGGGCGAGCCGCTGCGAAGCCTCGACCCTCAGCTCGGCCACCTCGGAGCGGTAGGTGGTCTGGGTGCGCAGCAGCAGCAGCACGATCACGGGGATGGCCACGACCACCATCCAGGCGCCCTGGGCGAACTTGGCCACGACGATCACGACCAGCACGATGAACGTCACCAGCCCGCCGATGCCGTTCACGGCGAGCCCGACGCGCCAGCCCCGCTCCCTCCGCTTGAGGTGGCGCCGGGTCATGCCGGCCTGGGAGAGGGTGAACGAGGTCACCACCCCGATCGCGTACAGTGGGATGAGCGCGGAGACCTTGGCCCGGAACGCGATGATCAGCACGATCGCGATGGCCGAGAGCACGATGATCCCGTTGGAGTACACCAGGCGGTGCCCGCGCTTGCGGAGCTGGCGCGGCAGCAGCGCGTCCTCGGCCGCGAACGAGGCCAGCAGCGGGAAGCCCGAGAACGAGGTGTTGGCCGCCAGCACCAGGATGAACAGGGTGCCAGCCTGGACGAGCAGGAACGCGGCGTGCCCGACCGCGCTCGACTCGGCGGCCAGGACGTAGCGGGAGAGCTGGGACAGCACGGTCGGGAAGCCCGACTCGAAGGGCTGGATGCGGAGGTGGCCGGCCAGGTAGCTGATCCCGACGAACAGCGACCCCATGATGAGGGCCATGGTCAGCAGGGTCTGCTTGGCGTTGTGGGCCTCGGGGCGCCTGAACGCCGACACGCCGTTGGAGATCGCCTCCACGCCGGTGAGGGCGGTGGTCCCCGACGCGAACGCGCGCAGGATGAGGAACAGCGTGACCGCGCCGACGGCCTGCCCGGCGCCGTGGAGCTCGGCCTGCTCGGCGGGCGAGTACTCGATCGGGGCGAGGTCGCCGGTGGCCACCCGCCAGATGCCCACCGCGACCATGGCGCCCACGCTGGCGACGTACACGTAGGTCGGGACCGCGAAGATGCGGCCGGCCTCACGGATGCCGCGCAGGTTGCCCCAGGCGAGCAGGACCACGAAGCCGACCGAGATCCAGACCACGAAGGGCTCGAGCGAGCGGTACACGCTCACCATGGCCGCCACGCCGCTCGACACGCTCACCGCCACCGTGAGCACGTAGTCGATCAGCAGCGCGGCCCCGGCCACCGAGGCGACCAGGTTGCCGAAGTTGTCCCGGCTCACCACGTAGGCGCCACCGGCCGACGGGTAGGTCTCGATCACCTGCCGGTAGGAGATGACGAGGAGCAGCAGCAGGGCGGCGATGCCGAGCGAGACCGGCAGCGCCAAGCCGATGGCCGCCGCGGTGACCAGGACGATCAGGATCTCCTCGGTGGCGTAGGCTGTCGAGGAGATCGGGTCGGACGAGAACACCGCCAGGGCCACCCGCTTGCTGATGCGCTCGTCGATGAGCTGCGAGGTCTTCAGCGGGGCCCCGAGCAGCACGCGCTTGGCACGGTAGAGGGGAGACTGGTACCGGCGCGACTCCCGCGGGACCGGCGGGACCTGCTCCAGCTCCGGCTTCGGGTTCGGGTTCGTGGCCAACGCCGCCTCCATGACCTTGGACCGCACTGGCCGCTCGTCAACCGCCAGTATGGCGCCTGCCTGGCCGCCGGGCACCACCTCCGGCGGGCGTTGCGCATGGCCACGGCCGGCCCCAAGATGGCGGCTGCCACGACGATCGCGCGACCCGGACCCTGGGCCGAGGAGGAAAGGAGCCCGAGGTGCACGTCATCATCATGGGATGTGGACGGGTGGGCTCCGAGCTGGCGGCCCGGCTGGAGGCCCGCGGGCACACGATCGCGATCATCGACAAGAACCAGAACGCCTTCCGGTCGCTCCGCTACGGGTTCGAGTACCAGAAGGTCCACGGCTACGGCTTCGACGAGGCGGTCCTGGCCGAGGCCGGCGTGGACCACGCCGGGGCGTTCGCAGCCGTCTCCAACGGCGACAACTCCAACATCGTCGCGGCTCGGCTCGCGCGCGAGAAGTTCGAGGTCCCGATCGTGGTCGCCCGCATCTACGACCCGCGCCGGGCCGAGATCTACCAGCGGCTCGGCATCCCCACCGTTGCCACCGTCAAGTGGGCCACCGACCAGGTGATGCGCTTCCTCATCCCCGACCAGGTGGCCTCCGACTGGAAGGACCCGACCGAGGGCATCTCCCTGGTCACGATGGTCCTGCCCCCGCAGTGGGCCGGCTGGCGGATCAGCGAGCTCGAGGCCGACGGGCACCGGCGGGTGGTCGCTGTCACCCGCACCGGCAAGGCCCGCATCGTGACCCCGAACCTGATCCTGCAGGAGGACGACCAGGTCCACCTCGCCGTCGACAACCCCGGCCTGGACGAGCTGCGCCCCATGATCCTGGCCGCCCGCAGGACCCAGCAGGACGAGCTGGACGAGCTGGACGAGCCCGCCCGGTCCAGCGGCTCCGAGGAGGTCGCCTCGTGAGGGTCGCCATCGCCGGGGCCGGCAACGTCGGCCAGTTCATCGCCGCCGACCTGCTGGAAGGTGGCCACCAGGTGACGATGCTGGAGAAGGACCCGGCCGTGCTGGAGGCGGCCCGTGGCTCCCTCGACAAGGCCGAGTGGTTCCCGTTCGATGCCTGCGAGGTCCTCTCGCTGGTCATGGCCGGGATCGCGCACGCCGACGTGATGGTCGCGGCCACCGGGGACGACGAGGACAACCTGGTCATCTCACTGCTCGCCAAGCAGGAGTTCGCGGTGCCCAGGGTGGTCGCGCGGGTGAACAACCCCAAGAACCACGGCCTGTTCAACGAGGCCTGGGGCGTCGACGTGGCCGTCTCCACCCCCCACATCCTGCGCTCGCTGGTCGAGGAGGCGGTCACCGTCGGCAGCATGGTCCGGCTCATGCAGTTCGAGCAGGGGCACGTGTCGCTGCACGAGGTCACGCTGGCCGAGGGGTCGCCGTCGATCGGCCGGATCCTGCGCGACCTCGCCCTGCCGGTCGACGCGGCCGTGGTCGCCGTGGTCCGTGAGGGCCACGTGGTGGTCCCCAAGGAGGAGACCATGTTCGCCGTTGGCGACGAGGTGCTCGTGGTGGCCTCGGAGGGGACCGAGGGCTACGTGCGCGAGCTGCTGGTCGGCGAGCCACCCGAGCCCGACGAGGACGAGGCCCCCGTGATCGCGGGCAGCGCCGCCCAGAACCCCCAGCGCCTCGCCGACCCCCGCGGCTAAGGGCTCGCCGCCCAAACAACTTGGTCGTTCCAGCGCCAGCATGCCGAGGTGAGCGCACTCGACCTGGCCAGGTTATTCGGCGGCGGACCCTAACCCAACCAGGTCTTTCGCGGCACACGCCGGGAGCCAGGATCGCGCAGAGGGAGCGCCGAAGGCCCGTCCGTCAACTGGCCGTATCTTGCAAGGCCACGGCCACAGCCTCGCCGGCCCGTCTTGCGAGCAACGGCGGTACGGCGTTGCCGATCTGTGACTGCAGCGACTTCCTCGACCCAACGAACACGAAGTCGTCAGGGAAGGTGAACAGCCGCTTCAGCTCTGGCACGCGTAGCCGGCGGTTGTCCCAGTGGAATGGGCCGACATAAGGGCCTGGCTGGGCCTGAATGGTCGGTGCCGGCCGGTCCGGGCTTAGCTTGAGCAGGAAGTTCCAGTAGCGGCTGCGCCACTCGAACAGCGGTTGCGGGTGGCCGCGCTTGGCGGTGTAGTGCAGGTAGTTCTCGCCCGGAGGAATGGCGGGCAGAAGGTGTCCCCACTGCCCGTTCACCGACTCACCCGGCTCAGGCTCGCTGGCCAGGCCGGCGAGCGCCTCACCCGCAGTGACGTGCGGGTGCGTCGCGTGCCCGGTGTGGCCGCGTTCCCACTGCCCTCCATGCGTGGGCTCGGGTAGCTTCGGGAGCCGCTCACCCCTTGGGACTCCGGTGATGAACACGCGCGGCCGCAGCTGCGGCACTCCGTAGTCGGCGGCGTTCAGGACGCCCCATCGCACGTCGTAGCCGGCCGAAGCGATCTCAGCGAGCAGACGCTCGAATGCAGGTCGGCCGGCGCGGTTGCGGAACGTGAGCGCGTAGACATTCTCGAGCAGGAACGCCCTCGGGCGGGCCTCTGTGAGCACCCGCGTGTAGGCCTGGAGGAGCCCGGCAGCTGGATCGCGCCCCTCGCGCTTGTAGTCGAGCCAGAACCCGGACTTCGAGAAGGCGATGCAGGGGGGCCCGCCGACAAGGAGGTCTGGCCGCTCGTTCGCGCTGAGCCCGGCAGCTCCCACGATGTCCGGAGTGGGAACCTCGCGGATGTCCTGTCGGATCACGGGGCTCCGGAGCCCGTCGAAGTTCTTCTCCATGGTGTCTGCAGCGTCATCGTTGATCTCGACGGCTGCAGCCACCTGGAAGCCGGCATCCTCCACGCCCAGGTCGAGGCCACCGCAGCCCGAGAAGAGCGAGATCGCGATGCTCTGGTGCGAGGTCACGGCTCCCTCCCTGGCGAATCACATCGATGTCATTAGTGTGCCCACCAAGCGGCTGCGGTCAAGGCCGGCGCACGACCTGTGAGCTCGCGGACTTGGGCGACTCAAGCCGGGGCTGGCACAGCCACCAGCAAGCTCACGCCCCACGAGGCATCGACCCGCTGGATCGGCGCGATCCGGTCTTGATAGTCGGCGTCCGTGGTCAGGGCGGTGGTTGCCTTGAAGCGGAACTCCCACTGCCCCGTCGCCGAGAACAGGCAAGCCGCGACGACATCGAACTGGTCTACTCGGTAGAGCCGGCTGGAAGGATCGCTTCGCGACGTTCTGGTCTTCTGCACCTCGACCTTGAGATCACCGTTGGCGTAGCGCACCGGGGAGACGTTCTTGCACTCCACCTGCAAGGATCGCCCGTCGACCAGGATCACCTCGAAGTCGGGTTGACCGTCCAGATCCAAGCGCCGCACCTGTGCCACCTCGTCGGCCTCACGCAGGTAGCGTTCCAGGTGGTGCTCCGCAACCCCTCCACGCACTGCGACCGCGAGGCGGGTGCGTGTGGCGATGATCTCGAGGATCTCGCCGCTGGACAGCGCGAACTCCTTCTCAAGCACGTGCCGGGTCCCGCCGGCGGCCGGCGGAGCGGTCGCGGCGGCCAGCGCGGCGCGGAACCGGAGCGGCGGGTCAAGCCCGAGGCTGGTCGCCTGGCGCTCAAGGCGCGCGTAGTCCAGCAGCCGCTCGGGCCGCAGCCCAACCAGGGTCTCAAGGCCTCGGAGAGCACGCCGCGCTGGGCGCCGCCGGCCAGGCTGGTTGACTCGCTCCCAAACGTGCCAGCCCTGTTGGAGTACCCGGGTGACCTGCGCTTCCTTGAATTCGACCGATATCCCCATCGGTAGCGGGTCATACAGCAGCGGATCCAGGCCGATGAGGATGCCGGCCTGGAGGTGGACGCCGAGCACCAGAGTCACATCGACGCTAGCCAGGTCACGGCCGAGTGGATGGTCGCCGCCCCAGCTCGCCTCGCCCCCGTAACGGATCTGCAGCCGGTGCTCGTCAAGCGCTCGCCCTCGGATCGGAGGCGGGTTGCAGCGAAAGGGGTAGCACAGCAGGCCCAACCGCTCGTCGCCCGCAGCCTGGACGCCAAGGTAGACGGGCGCGCGATGCGGGTTGCTGGCATAGAGCAGTGTGCCGCCTGAGCGGGCCACCGTATCAGCGAGAAAGTCGCGCAAGTCAGACCGGCGCAAGACGCTCAGACTCTGTTGGCGAAATCGTGTTGATCAGGCGGCGGCGAGGCCGTGGGCGGTGCACAGCTCGTGGATGCGGGTGGGGCGGCGCGCAGGTTGGGGTTTGGTGTTGAAGTAGGCGCCGAGGCGGGTGATGTTGAGGGCCATGCCGATGATCACGTTCTGCACGTGGGTTTTGGGCAGGCCGCGGTAGCGGGCGTGGCGCAGGTCGGGGCCGCGGACGGCCTGGGAGACGGTGCCCTCGACACCGGCGCGGACGTTGTAGGTGGTGCGCCACTGGTCGCTGTCCTGGGCCCGGTGGGCCGCCATGCGGGCCTGGTGGACCGGCTCGGGATGGATGGTGATCCTGCGGGGGACGTTGGGACCGGCCAGGGTGCACTGGTCGCGGACCGGGCAGGGCCGGCAGTGGCGGCGGGAGAACGCGAAGGTGACCAGGCCGCGCTTGTCGGGTTTCATGGAGCGGCTGGTCTGGCCGGCGGGGCAGCGGGCGATACCGGCCTGCCAGTCGATGGCGAACTCACCCGGGCCGAAGGTGCCGTTGCGGGCGTTGCGGCCGGTTTGGACGACGACCGGGGCGACCAGGGTGATCTCGCGCGCCGCGGAGGCGGCGAGGTTGGCGGCGCTGGGATAGCCCGCGTCCATCAGGTGCTCGCCCGGGGCCAGACCGCGGGCGATGAGCTTGTCCTGGATCGCGGTGGTGGCGACCACGTCCGGCTCCGTGGCCGGTGTGGTGTGCACGTCGGTGACCAGGTTGGGTGTGTCGGCGTCGCAGGACTCGCTGAGGTGGGCCTTGGAACCCACCCACTCCAGGTCATCGTCGCCACCCTTGCCCTTGGTGCTGTAGCGGGCGTCGGGGTCGTAGGGCGAGTGCAGGCGCTGGGCGGCCGTCGGCAGCTCAGCGGCGTCCTTGAACCGCAGCCGCCCGGTCGAGGTGGCGGTGTAGTGCTGGTCCCACAGGATGCGCAGGATCTTCACCTGGGGCAGCTCGTTGATCCAGGTCGCGGTGGGGTCGGCGTCGACCGCAGCCAGCAGGGCCTGGCCGTCCGCACCGATCTGGGCGGCCAGCGCCTGGGCGGAGGCGTTCTTGCGGCCCAGCAGCCGGGCGGTCTCGACCTTGCGGCCATAGCGTTCGTCCCAGCCTTCCCGCAGCAGGGCCACGATCCAGCCGGGGCTGATCCGGGCGATCTCCTCCAACGCTGCCCGCAGGCCCTCGCCGACGGTCTCGATGCGGTTCAGCCGGCGCACGCAGGCGATCACGTGGGTGGAGTCGGTGCGCTGCCGCCCGCCCGCCCTGACCAGCCCGGCATCCTTCAACCGCTCAAGCATCAAACTCAACAATGCATCCGCCCGGCCACCCTCGACCAGGCGGGCACGGAACTCCGACAACGCCGAGTAATCGAAGCCGGTGGCCTCCAACTCCAGGCCCAGGGAGTACTTCCAGGAGATCCGGTCCGCGACCGCCTCGGCGGCCTCCCGGTCGGACAGGTTGTGCCGGAACTGCAGGATCGTCACCATCAGCAGCAACGCCGGCGACAGCCCCGGCTGCCCGCGCGAGGCGTACATGTCGGCGAACTCGCCGGTGGTGAAGTCCACGTCGCCAAACAGCGGGCCCAGCGCGTCACGCACTCGCATCTCATCCGTACCCCGCGGATGCACCTTGCGGGCCAACGCCGCCGTCGCCGCCGGGATCTCTGGAACGTCCATGGGCCGCAGCACGGTCCCTCCCATACACAAGAGCCTTCAGCCGTCCACACCAGACAGCGGCCCCCACTCTCCCATGTACACAACCACCGATTTCGCCAACAGAGTCAGACGCTGTAGATTCGCGCGTATGCGCGCCCTGCAACCCCCCTCGGACGCCGGCATGACCGGGAGTGTTACACGCCCCGGACAGGCGGGCGAACCCTCTGGTCCTGGCCAGAACTCAAGCTACCCGTATCCCACGAGTCCGGCTGTCCGCGCGGTGATGCGCGGCAACCGAAAGACCGACACCCGCCCAGAGCGGCGAGTCCGCTCCTTGCTGCACGCGCGAGGCTACCGATTTCGGAAGAATCATCTGATCGAGGTGCCCGGCGCTCGCGTCAGGCCGGACGTGGTGTTCACACGCCAGCGGGTGGCCGTCTTCATCGACGGCTGCTTCTGGCACCGCTGCCCGGAGCATGGCACCTCGCCGAGGGCGAACAACCACTACTGGGGACCGAAGCTGGACCGGAACGTGGTCCGAGATCAACGGGTGGACCGGGCGCTCGACGCCGGGAGCTGGGCGGTGGTCCGCCTGTGGGAACACGTCGCCCCTGACGAGGCCGTAGCGCACATCATCGCGGCTCTCAGCCGATCGCCTGAGCCGCGAAACTGGTGATCTCGAATGAGGGCGGCCCAATTCCCGCCGAGGGGCTTCTACCCGCTCAGCGGAGGTCGTAGGCGGGGTTGTACAACGTCAGGCCGCGCTCGCCGGCGACTGGGGTGCCTTCGATGGCCAGGCGGCGGCCGCACTCGACGCCGCCGATGCCGCGGCGACCCATGAACAGGGCGGAGATCCGCCCGGTCTCGTCGTCGAGCTGCACCTCGAGGGTTGGCGCTCCGGCCAGGGACTGAATCCGGATGCGGCGCACCGTGCCCTCGAAGCGGGCCCGGACGCGGGCACGCGCCTCGGCCATCGGGATGACCGCCAGGTCGCCGTCCTGGGGCACGGCCGGCGGCTGCCGGCCGCTGTCAGCGGCCATCCTGGGCCCCCAGCCCGAGCTTGACCATGTGGATCTCCGGGTCGGGGCCACCGGCCAGCGCGGCCCGGCAGGCGTCCACCGCCGCTCGGAGCGAGGCGATCAGGGCGTCGACGTCGATGCCGTCCTTGGCCGGGCGGTACGGCTCGAGGTACTCCACCGCCCGCCCCATGACGCTCACGGCCCCCTTGTGGTTTCCCTGGGTCGCGTGCCACATGCCGGCCGCGCCCTGGATGATGCCCTTGAGGAAGTCCCGGTCGGGCTGGCCGGCGCGCATGCGCCACACCTCTTCCCAGACCTCGTGCGCCTCCCAGTACAGGCCGTCGTCGAAGAGCGCGGCCCCCCGTCGCATGACCTCTTCCTCAGGCAGGCTGAACGGCTCCCAGCCGGTCTCGAACCGGGGCCGGGTCCCTCGCTTGCGGGTCTCCGCCATGCTGTCAATGCTAGCGGCCCACCGCCCGCTCCGCCGACGGCTCGGCGGCGGCGAGGGCGTGGGAGCTTGCGGAAGGAGGCACCGACCCGGTCAGGCTGGCGAGCTTCACCTCGCGGGACTGGATCTTCTTGCCCAGCCACTCAGGCGCCCGGCCGACCATGAGGCCGGCGATGAACACGCTGAGCAGCACGAACGCGAGCATGCCGTAGAGCCCGGTACCCACCCCGCCCGGTATGCTTATCGGACATGGACGCATCGCGGCGGCTGGCCGTCACCGGTCCTCGGACCGGCCTGGCCTACACGGTGGCCGTGGTGGGCACGGTCGCGGTCACCACGGTGCTCCTCGCCTTCCGGGGCGAGGTCAGCCTGCCCGCCGCCGCGCAGGCGGCGGTCGGATGACCACCCGGGTGCTGGTGGTCGACGACGAGCCGCCGATCGTCCGGGCCGTCGCCGCCAACCTGCGCGTGCGCGGCTACGAGGTGGTCACCGCCAGCTCGGGCGATGCCGCCCTGGAAGCGGTCGAGGCCAACCAGCCGGACTGCGTGGTGCTCGACCTCGGCCTGCCCGGCGTGCCCGGGCTGGAGGTGCTGCGCCGGCTGCGGACCTGGACGCAGGTGCCGGTCGTCGTGCTCACCGCCGTCGACTCCGAGCGCGACAAGGTCGCCGCCCTCGACCTCGGCGCCGACGACTATGTGACCAAGCCGTTCGGGGTGGCCGAGCTGATGGCGCGAATCCGGGTCGCCATCCGCCACGGCCGGGGCGCCGCGGCCGACCGGCCGCGGGTGATCCGCGCCGCCGACGTGGCCATCGACCTCGACGCCAAGCTGGTGACCAGGGCGGGCGCGCCGGTCCGGCTGACGCCGACCGAGTACCGGCTGCTCGAGACCATGGCCATCAACGCCGGGCGGCTGTGCACCCACCGCTTCCTGCTCGAACGGGTCTGGGGCCCCGGCTACAGCGAGGAGTCACAGTACCTGCGGGTGTACATGGCCAACCTGCGCAAGAAGCTGGACGACCCGGCAGCCCCGCAGCTCTTGCTGACCGAGCCAGGGATGGGCTACCGCTTCGTCGTCCCGGAGCAGGACCAGGCCACTCAGGCGGAGGCGTAGCGGATGCGGGTCGTGATCATCGGCTGCGGGAGGGTCGGTGCCGGCCTGGCCTCGATCCTGGTCGAGCGGGGCGACACGGTCACCGTGATCGACAAGGACCCCAAGGCGTTCGACCGGCTCGGCGAGGACTTCGCGGGCCGGACGGTCGAGGGCATCGGCTTCGACCGCGACGTGCTCGAGGCGGCCGGGCTGGGTCGGGCCGACGCGCTCGTCGCCGTCACCAGCGGCGACAACTCCAACGTGGTGGCGGCCAGGGTCGCCCGGGACGCCTACCGGGTGCCCAGGGTGATCGCCCGCATCCACGACCCCAGGCGGGCCGCCATCTACGAGGAGCTCGGCGTGGTCACCGTGTCGAGCGTCGCCTGGGCCCTGCGCAAGGTGGTCGACTACCTGGAGCACCGCACGCTCAAGGACGAGGGCACCTTCGCGCATCGACCTGAACACCGTCGAGACGGTGGTCGCGGCCACCGGCGACGACGAGGACAACCTGGTGGTGAGCCGGCTGGCCAAGCGCCACTACTCGGTGCCGAGGGTCGTGGCGCGCGTGAACAACCCGAAGAACACCTGGCTGTTCACTGACGACTGGGGGGTGGACACCGCGGTGTCGGCCCCCACCATCCTCACCTGGCTGCTCGACACCGCCGTGGGCGTGCAGGACGTGGTGACCCTGCTGCGCGCCGACCGGGAGCGCAAGGGCGTGGCGCTGGTCGAGCTGACCCTGGACGACGACGCCGCCGCTGTCGGCCGCAGCCCGGACGCGCTCGGGCTGCCCGCCGGGGCCACCGTGGTCGCGGTGGTCCGCGGCGACCAGGTGCTGCCACCCGGCGAGGCGGGCCGGCTGGAGAACGGCGACGAGGTGCTGGCCGTCACCACCCTGGAAGCCGAGCCCGAGGTACGCCGGCTCCTCGGCGGCCAGCTCGGCGGCAGCCACGTTCAGGGGTAGCCCTCGTCTGGTAAACGCCGCCGGGAGTCTTGGGACCCGCAGTCCTCTGTCCATGTGGGGGGGCACGGCTCTGGCGGCGGTCGTCGCCCGTTGTTCGGTCTCGGCGGCGGGAGCGACCCCAGTCCTCGTTCCATGTGGGGGGAGCTCGCTCCCCCCACGGCCCCCCAAGGGCGCCTGTGCCATGGTCAGGGGATCCAGCCGGTGCGGGTACCGGGTTGTTCCCGGTCAGGTCGGCTCGGTACACTGCCGAACTTGGGACCGCTTCGGTCCCTGGAAACGGGATGTAGCGCAGCTTGGCAGCGCGCCACGTTCGGGACGTGGAGGCCCCGGGTTCAAATCCCGGCATCCCGACCACGACGAAGCCCCATGACCTGGGGAGATCGAGCCCACGATGGCGGGAGGTGCGGCTTACGAGAGCGCCGCTCCCATCCCAAGAGCGGTCAAGCCGGTTAGCCAGCTCAGGTCCGCAGCACCGGCGCTTGACTGTCGAGGTCGGGGAGCTCAGGCCGGTAGCCGGTAGAGTCCTGCCATCGCGAGGTGCAGGTAGTCCGTGCGGTGGAAGGAGAGCAGGCGATGCTGCGGGGCGAACGCGCCGTACTCCGGCCGATCCAGCGAGTCGACCTCCCACGGTTGTGGGAGCTGCTGGAGGACTTCGAGGTCAAGGTGCTGTCAGAGACGGGACCGGTCGTCCCCGTCCCGCTCGCCCGCTACGAAGCCAGGTTCGACCAGGAGGCCGCCACGCCGCCCAGGGACCAGACCTGGTTTGCCGTGGAGACCGACGGCGAGCTGATCGGGCAGGGCGGCCTGTACGGGATCGACCACTTCAACCGTCGGTGTGAGCTTGGCATCGCCCTTGGCCGGGCCTTCTGGGGCAAGGGCGTTGGCCAGGATGCGGTGCGGACGCTGGTCGACTACGCCTTCACGCACCTGAACATGAACCGGGTGGCGCTCCAAGTCCTGGCCGACGACGCCCGCGCCGTGGGCGCCTACCGGAAGGTCGGCTTCGTCGAGGAGGGCCGGCTGCGGCAACAGGCGTGGGTCCGAGGGCGCTTCGAGGACGAACTGCTGATGGCGGTGGTGCGAAAGGACTGGGAGTCCCGCGGGAGGGGTAGTTTCGGCGACCAGGAGCCCTGATGGCAGAGTTGGCGCACAACGACGAGGTCAGCGGTGGACCGTGGGGCACCACGCCGGCACCGGCCTGCGTGTTCGTCTCGGGCAAGAACTGCCCGTTGCCTGGGTGGGAGGTACCCCCGGTCGTCGTCTAGCGGAACTCGACCACCAGCACCTGGCTGAACCTGGGGCCGTCGATCTGGAGTCCGTAGCAGCCGGCGCTGGCGCGGAGCAGCGTCGTTCGCCACCAGAGGCCCTCGCTGCCGGCCGGATGGGCCGTTGCCGGGTCGAGCACGTGGATCAGGCCCAGCTCCTGCTTGTCGTCCTGGAAGCGGATCGGGTCCCTGGGTACACCCAGTCGGTGGCCACGTACGATGACCACGCCGCCGAGTGGCTTGGGGGCGTCCCAGTACACCACCGAGGTCCGGTCCAGCCGACCGTCAACGGCGGCCCTGAACAGCACCGGGTACACCGGCCCGTCGCCCACGGCGACGGCCGCCACGGGGTTGGCCCGAGTCATCGGCGGGCCGGCCGCGGGTGTGGTCGGGCAGGAGCCGTCCCGCCGGAGGCTGGGCAGCCGCAACGGCCGCCGCAGCGCCTCGGGGATCGCCGGCGGCGGCAACGTCACGACACTGACCAGCTGGATGGATGCCGTCGACGGCGCGGGCCGCGCGACCGACCGCCGATCCTCGGGAACGTCCAGCAGCCGCCCGGCTACCGCCAGCCCGGCGAGCACGGCCAGGACCGCCAGTACCAGCCCCCATCCCCGCCAACGCACCAGCCGCATCCTCCCCGACCACGCCCTACCGGTGCAACAGCAGTATGCGTGGGAATGACATCGGAACAAGCAAGGCAAGTGCTGCAGGCCTTTAACCTGCGGTCTTTGGAGCTGGCGGGGGGACTCGAACCCCCAACCTGCTGTTTACAAGACAGCGGGCAACCGGCTGCCGCGTGCTGGCCCGTGCCGTCCTGGCAGCTCAGGTCGGGTGCCGTCCAGCAGGTATCGTCCCGTTACCCGGCGTGTGCTCTCGCGGTCGCTCGGCCGATGCCCGCTGGCCATCGCGGTCACCGTCCCATGGTTCACCGCGGTTCAGCTCGCGTACGCCGCTACCCTGGCCGGGATCTGCGTTCCTGCCACAACGACGCCCAGGTCAACGGTCCGCGGTCCGGTCGTCAAGATCGCTCCGTTGAACACCGCGGACCGGTCACGGCAGCCGACGAACCGCACGCCGCGGTCGCCGTCGGTGAGCCGGTAGATGTTGTCCGTTCTGAACTTCGCCCGGTCGTAGAGGAGCGCCGTGCCGGCGGTGGCCGTCCGCAGCGCCGCCTCGCTGCCGGCGGCAAGCCGGACCATGACCTTGAACATCCTGGCCGGCGAGGCTCCTGACGGGACCGGCGAGACCCGGGAGGCCACCAGGGAGACCGGCCCGGCGGTGACCGTGCGCGACCCCAGCCCGGGATCGAAGTCCTCCGCGTAGTGGCTGCCGCAGCTGCGCGTCACCGTCCCACCTGGCGCCGGGCGGTCAGCGGCGGCCGGGACCGTCGCGGTAGGCGGCCGGGCCGCCTTGGGCGTTGCCTGGCCGTCCACCACCCCGCACCCGCAGGCGGCCGCGGCCAATCCCGCAACCAGGGCGACGCGCAGCCGTGTCGTGCGTGAGACTCGTCTCATGCGTGGAGTACACCGCGGCCCCCGGCGGGGTTCCCGTGATCGAGCATCCAGGCCACGGCTCCCGTTGCGTCATGACGCTCCGCGGTCACGCTACGTCCGGCAGACAAATAGGACAAGGATGCAACCGTGCTCGCTCCTAGACGGCCCATGCAGCGCCAGCCGATATCAGGCAAGATCGAGGATTGCCGGACGAGCGGAGGGAGGGGCGGTGGAACTGGCCGAGTTCCAGGCCCGGATCGAGGCCACGTTCGGCGAGCGCGACCGGGCCCGGGGGGTCGACGGCACCTTCCGCTGGTGGGTCGAGGAGGTCGGCGAGGTGGCCAAGGCCCTGCGCCGGCGCGACCAGGCCGAGCTCGAGCACGAGCTGGGCGACGCCCTGGCTTGGCTGGCCAGTGTGGCCGGCACGCTCGGGGTGGACCTCGAGAAGGCGGTTGCCAGGTACGCCGACGGCTGCCCGCGCTGCCGGCGCTCGCCTTGCGGGTGCCCGCTCGCGTGATCGGGGAACCTGGGCGAAATCGGACATGATGGGTTCGGGTTGTCGTGATGGGGTAGACGCGAGACCGGATCGAGGAGGTTGCGCGTGCCACGCAGGTACCGGGCGGCTCGGCCCGAAGAGCATCGCGTCCTGGTGGTCCAGGACGCCCAGGCGTTCGGCGACTCGACCGTGCGCGCCGATATCGACCGCTCCCTGGCCCGGACGCCGCTCGAGGAGCTGCGCGTGCTCGCCGACGAGGACGGCTCCCGCGTCGGCCTGCTGCTCGCCCGCACCCAGCGGGTCTTCTGGGGCGGCCGGCCGGTCCCGGCCAGCCAGGTCTCGGGGCTCTCGGTCGCGGCCGAGCACCGCGGCCGGGGCGCCGGCGCCGAGCTGCTGCGCGCCTACCTGGCCGAGGCGCACGACCGCGGCGCCGCGATCTGCACGCTGTTCCCGGCCACCGTGCCCCTGTACCGAGGCGCCGGCTTCGAGTACGCCGGGACCTGGACGCTCTACGAAGCGGCCGCCCGCCACCTGCCGATGGGCTGGCCGGAGGGGTACCGGGCGGTGCCGCTGTCACCGTCCGAGGACCCGGCCTCGCTGATGGAGCGGTTCGCCCGCACGCTTCCCGACCGCAGCGGCCAGATCGAGCGGGACGCCACCATCTGGCGCGACTTCATCCTGGCCGAGCGGCAGGGCGGCGCGCCCCAGGCGTTCCTGGTCGACGGGCCGGACGAGCCCGACGGCTGGGCCGTGCTCAAGGTCGACGAGCATGCCTCCGCGCGCGAGGTGGCCGCCACCGTGGAGGTGCTCGACTGGGGCGCGGCCTCCCCGGGTGGCTGGCGGTCGCTGCTCACCCTGGCAGCCGGCTTCGCATCCCTGGACGCCCGGGTGCTCTGGAAGGGCCCGGAGGTCGAGCCGCTGGCGCTCCTGCTCCGCGAGCAGGACGTCAGGCAGGTCCGCCAGTTCCGGTTCATGGTCAGGGTGCTCGACGTGCCTGGCGCCTTCGCGGCCCGCGGCTACCCGGACGCCGCCCGAGGCCGGCTCACGCTCGAGGTCGCCGACGACGCCTGCCCCTGGGTCGCCGGCACCTGGACCGTGGAGGTCGAAGGGGGCGAGGCCAAGGCGGCCCGGGTCGACAGCCAGGCCGGCGCGGCCCGGGCCCGCACCGACGCGTCCGGCCTGGCCGCCCTGTTCGCCGGCTACGTCGACCCGGGCCGCCTTGCCGAGCTGGGGATCGTCGCCGGCCTCACCGCCGAGGACGTTGCCTTCCTGCGCGCGGTCCACGCCGGGCCGACGCCCTGGAGCGCTGACTTCTACTGATGGGCGCCGCCTACCGCACCATCACCGAGGACGAGCACGCGGCCGTCGCCGCCCTGATCCTGCACGTCGGCTTCGGCGGCACGCCACCGCCCGAGGAGTACCTGCGCGTCGCCCCGCCTGAGCAGTTCCGGGTGCTCGACGACGCCGGTGAGCTGCTCTCCGCGCTGCGGGTCAGCCGCCTGGCCCAGTGGTGGCTCGGCCGGGCGGTGCCGTCGGCCCAGGTCCTCCACTTCGCCAGCCCGCCCCAGCACCGTGGCCAGGGCCACGGCTCACGCCTGCTGGCCGAGCTGCTCGCCGAGCTCAGAGAGGCCGGGGTGCCTACGGCGACACTGCGGCCGAGCAACTTCCCGTTCTACCGGGCCGCCGGCTTCGAGGCGGCTGGCGCCTGGAGCCTGTACGAGGCCCGCTGCGAGCACCTGCCCAAGCGCCTTGCCCCGTTCCGGGCCCGCCAGGTCCCCATCGACGACCTGGCCGAACCCCGGGCGCTCTACCAGCGGATCGCCCCGACCCGCCACGGCGCGTTCGCCCGCGACGACCTGTCCTGGCGGTGGATCGCCAGGCGGGCCCGGGACCGGTCCGCGCTCTGCCTCGTGCTCGACGGGCCCGGCGCGCTTCAGGTGGCCCCGCCCGACGAGCCGGCCGGCTGGGTGGTGGTCGCCTTCGAGTTCCAGCGCGACGCCCCGGTGCCAACCAACCACCTGCAGGTGCTCGACTGGGGGTGCATGCCCGGGGCCGACGCTGCCCTGCTCGCGCTCCTGGCCGGCTACTCCTCCATGGGGGGTGTGCTGCGCTGGAGCGGGCCCGACCCCGACCCGGCCCTGTTCGCCCTCCCCGACCTGCACACCCGGCTCGTCAACCGCTTCCACTGGATGCTGCGGGTCGTCGACCTGCGGGCCGCGTTCACGGCACGCCCCTACCCGGCCGGGGTCGCCGGCCGGGTCGTGCTCGAGGTCGACGACCCGGTCTGCCCCTGGAACACCGGGACGTGGCGGCTCGAGGTGGCCGGCGGCGGCGCCGGCGTGGAGCGGTTGGCCGGCGGCGCCGCCGGCGTGGAGCGGGTGGCCGGCGGGGGCCGGGGTGGCGCCCTCCGCACCGGCGCCCGGGGCCTGGCCCCGCTGTTCACCGGCTTCACCGACCCGGCCGACCTGGTCCGGGCCGGCCTGCTGGCACCACCCGGGCCGGACAGCCTCGAGTTCCTGCGCGCCGCCTTCGCCAGCCCCCGCCCCTGGACAGCCGAGCTGTACTGACTCAGGAGCGCTCCGGTGGGGGTGGCTGCCCGAGCACCTGGAGCAGGTGGGGGCCGAAGCTGCGCACCGAGGCCGGGTCCAGCTCGTAGCGCACCTCGCGCCCGTGGACCCGGCTGGTGACCAGGCCGGCCCTGGCGAGCTGGGCCATGTGGCGGGAGACGGTGGCCGGGGTCAGGCCGGAGCGGGCGGCCAGGGCGCGGCCGCCGGTCGCCTCCCCGAGCGCGACCATGCGCAGCAGCGACAGGCGGCTCGGCTCGGCCAGAGCCTCGGCCCGCCGGCGCACCAGCTCCAGGGTGAGGGTGTCGTCGGCCGACCACCCCGGAGGGCGGACCTGGAACGCGCAGACCATGTGGCCGGGGCCGAACACGTTGGCCCAGCGCGCCCCGATGTGGCAGGAGGGGACCAGCTCGACCCGGACGCTGGCGCGCAACTTCCTGAGCTGGGCGAGGAACTGTGGGGCCTCCCCGAAGCGGCGCAGGAAGGTCTTCAGCCCGAGCCGGCCGAGGTCGGCGTCCTGGCGCTCCAGCGCCTCCCGCCAGAATGGGCGCAGCGCCTCGGCCTCGTCGGCCCAGCCGGCGGCCAGGGCGTGGCCGAGGAGCGCGGCGAACTGGGCCCGGGAGCCGTTCGGGTCCTCGAACAGCGTGCCCGCCTCGTCCCGGTACCCGGGAGGAAGATGCAGGTCACGGAGGGCGAGGCGGCCATCGAGGACATCCTCGATGGCCGCCATCGGCACAGTCCGACCGGTCGCGAGCCAGAGGAACTGCGCCTCGGTGAGCGACTCGATCCAGGCCGGGAACCCTTCGAGGTCCCGGTGCGGCCCGACGGCGAACAGGTCGGCCAGCAGCAGGCCTCCGTCGAAGCGCTTGTAGAAATGCTCGAACAGCGACGCGGCACCGGCGTCGAGCTCCTTTGCGAACGCGTGGTGCCAGGGCAGCTCCACAGCCGGCTCGCGGGCGTGGGCGCAGAGCGCGAAGAACAGCTCGATCACGGGCGACGCGCCGAGCACGACCGTCGAGCCGGTCTCCTCGTCGGAACGCACCACCGATGGCTCGATCCGGCCGGCGACCGCCTGTTGTGACCCACCCGTCAACGGCATCACCGCTCCCTGCATCGGGACGAACCCCGCCTAAGCACAATGCCGGTCACCTACGAGAGCCTTCCCGTATCTACACACGACATCCATGCTGGTCACCGCGCCAGTACGTGACCTAACCGACCAGCATTGCGCCTAAGCAGGTTCACCAGAAGTTCTGCCCGTAGCCCGGGTCAGCGACCAGGGCCTTCCCGTCAAGTTACGGACAGGACTTGTGAGGAGGTGCTTAGGGCCAGCCCTCCAATGCTAACTCGGCGTGCCGCTCCCTACCCCCACCGAACCGTTGAGAACCTCCGGGCGGCCACCGCGCCGCCCCGGTGCTCAGGTGCCGGCCGCGGCACGCCGCGGGCTCAGGTGCCGGCCGCGGCTCAGGTGCGGGCCCCGAGCAGGGTCTCGCCGATCTGGACCGCGTTCAGCGCGGCGCCCTTGCGCAGGTTGTCGGCCACCGACCAGAACAGCACGGCGCAGGGGTCGGCCAGGTCGGCCCGGAGGCGGCCCACGAACACACCGTCGGTGCCTGCGACCTCGAGCGGGGTCGGGTAGCCGGCCGTGTCGACGGCCACCGTCACCCCGGGCGCGCCGGCCAGGCGCTCCCGCAGCGCGGCCAGCTCGACCAGCCGCTCGCAGACCGCCCGCACCGAGACCGAGTGCCCCACCATGACCGGCACCCGTACGCAGGTCGGGTGGCTGGCCAGGTCCGGCAGCCCGAGGATCTTGCGCGGCTCGTTGCGCAGCTTGAGCTCTTCGACGGTGTAGCCGGACTCGTCGAACCCCATGCACTGGGGCACGACGTTGAACGCGAGCGGGCGCGGGAAGACCCGGCCCTCGGGAAGCGCCTCGGGCCGGCCGCCGTGGCGGAGCAGGTCGCGCTCACCGGCCAGCTTGACCGTCTGCTCGGCCAGCTCCTCCATGCCCTGCTGCCCGGAGCCGCCCGCAGCCTGGAACGACGTCGGCGTGATCGCCACCAGACCGGCCAGGTCGCGCAGGCAGGCGAGCACCGGGGTGATGGTCAGGGTGGTGCAGTTGGGGTTGGCCACGATCCCGAGCGGGTGGTCGAGCGCGGCGGCCGGGTTGACGTCGGCGTCGACCAGGGGCACCTGCGGGTGCATGCGCCAGGCGCTGGAGTTGTCGATCACCACCGCGCCGCGGGCGGCCGCCACCGGCGCCCACTCGCGGGACACGCCGCCGCCGGCCGAGAAGAAGGCGACCGCCGCGCCGTCGAACGCGCCGGGCGCCAGCGCCTCGACCTCCAGCTCGCGGTCACCGAAGGGCACCCTCCGGCCCACCGAGCGGGCAGAGGCGACCAGGCGGACCTCGTCAACGGGCAGCTCCCGCTCGACCACGATCCGGCGCAGGTCCTCCCCGACCGCCCCGGTCGCTCCCACGATCACCGCGGTCGTCACCGGGGCATCTCCCCGGGGTTGCTCCGGGCCGTCACCGGATCACCGGGATCTCGGCCGTGCCGTCGGGGTGCTCGTGGCGGAACTCGGCCTCCTCGGACAGGTGGAACCGGTCGTGGATGGCCCGCACCGCGGTGGCCACGTCGCCGGCCCTGACCACGCAGGAGATCCGGATCGTCGAGGTGGAGATCATCTCGATGTTCACGCCCGCCTCGGCCAGCGCCTCGAACATCGCGGCGGCTACCCCCGGGCTCGACTTCATGCCCGCCCCGACCAGCGACACCTTGGCCACGTCCTCGTCGGCCTCGACCCGGTCGGCCCCCACCTCGTCGCGCACCTTCTCGAGCACCAGCATGGCCTGGTCCAGGTCGGTCTTGGGCACCGTGAACGAGATGTCGGTGGTCCCGCCGTGCGAGACGTTCTGCACGATCATGTCGACGTTCACGCTCTGCTCGGCGATGGCCCGCATGACCCGGGCGGCGATCCCCGGCTTGTCGGGGACCCGCACCAGTGTCACCTTGGCCTCCGAGGTGTCGTGCGGCACCCCCGAGATGATCGCCTTCTCCATGCGTTCGTCCTCCTCCCGCACCCAGGTCCCCGGGGCGTCGGTGAAGCTCGAGCGGACGTGCAGCACCATGCCGTGCCTGCGCGCGTACTCGACGCAGCGGAGCATCAGCACGCGGGCCCCGCACGCGGCCAGCTCGAGCATCTCCTCGTAGGAGACCACGTGCAGCTTGCGCGCCTCCGGCACCAGCCGCGGGTCGGCGGTGTAGACGCCGTCCACGTCGGTGTAGATCTCGCAGCTCGCGGCGCCCAGCGCCGCGGCCAGGGCGACCGCGGTGGTGTCGGAGCCGCCCCGCCCCAGCGTGGTGACGTCCCGCGTGGTCGACACGCCCTGGAACCCGGCCACGATGACCACGTGCCCGTCGCCGAGCGCCTCGCTGATCCGGCCTGCGCGCACGTCGAGGATGCGGGCCTTGCCGTGCAGGGTGTCGGTGATGATCCCGGCCTGCGAGCCGGTGAACGACTTGGCGGTTACCCCGAGGTCGGCGATGGCCATGGCGAGCAGCGCCATCGAGATCCGCTCGCCGGCGGTCAGCAGCATGTCGAGCTCCCGCGGAGGCGGGTCGGGGCTGACCCGGTGGGCGAGCGCGACCAGGTCGTCGGTGGTGTCCCCCATCGCGGAGACCACCACCACGACCTGGTTGCCGGCCTGCCTGGTGGCGACCACCCGCTCGGCGACACGCCGGATCCTGGACGCGTCTGCGACCGAGGTGCCCCCGTACTTCTGCACGATCAGGGCCATGGGCATCCCTTGGAGAGCCGGCGCGGTAGACGACGGCCGGACATCGCTGCCCGGCCTCGAAGTCGTTCGGGTCCCAGCCTACCAAGAGCGCGCAGCCGGTCGTTCTCACGGATTCGCTATCGAACCCGAGCCACCCGGCGCCGCACCGGACCCGTGCGCCGGTGAACTAGTCGGGGAGGTCGGCAGGACCGGCCGGGGCGACCGGGCCGAGCCGCTCGCAAGCCGGCCAGCCGACCGGGGCGACCGGGGCGAGCCGCTCGTAAGCCGACCAGCCGACCGGCCGACCGGACCGGCAGGGGGCGAGCCGCTCGCAAGCCGACCAGCCGACGGGGGCGACCGGGCCGAGCCGCTCGCAAGCCGGCCAGCCGGCCGGGGCGGCGCGGGCCGGCCGGGCAGCAGGCTCAGGCGGGCATCTCGCGCCGGCCGGCGAACGCGCGGCCCAGGGTCACCTCGTCGGCGTACTCGAGGTCGCCGCCCACGGGCAGCCCGCTCGCGATGCGGGTGACCCGGAGCCCGAGCGGGGTGAGCAGGCGGGCGAGGTACATGGCGGTCGCCTCGCCCTCGACGTTGGGGTTGGTGGCGAGGATCACCTCGCGGATGGCGTCGGGCTCCACCCGGCCGAGCAGCTCGCGGATATGCAGGTCGTCCGGGCCGACGCCCTCGATGGGGCTGATCGCCCCGCCGAGCACGTGGTAGCGGCCACGGAACTCCTGGGTGCGCTCGACCGCGACCAGGTCCCGTGGCTCCTCGACCACGCAGACGAGGGTGGGGTCGCGCCGGGTGTCGCGGCAGATGCGGCACAGGTCGCCCTCGGCCACGTTGAAGCAGACCCGGCAGAAGTGCACCTTGGCCTTGACCTCGTGAATGGCCCGGGCCAGCCGCTCTGCGTCGGCCGGCTCGACCTTGAGCAGGTGGAACGCGATCCGCTGGGCGCTCTTGGGACCGACCCCGGGCAGCCGCCCCAGCTCGTCGATCAGGTCCTGGACCGGTCCCTCGTACAGCACGCCGCCACCCCCGGTCCTACAGCCCGAGGCCGGGCGGCAGCCCCATGCCCTGGGTGATGCCGCCCAGGCGCTCCGCGGCCAGTTCCTTGGCCTTGCGCAGGCCCTCGTTGACCGCGGCCGTGACGAGGTCGCCGAGCATCTCGACGTCGTCGGGGTCAAGGGCGGCCGGGTCGATGACCACCGATTCGACGGTGGTGTCGCCCCTGACCCGGGCGGTCACCACGCCACCGCCTGCCGTGCCCTCGACGACCTCCTCGGCCAGCTGGGCCTGGGTGTCCTCCATCTCCTGTTGCATCTTCTGCAGCTGCTTGAGCATCTGGTTGGGGTTGAAGCCGCCACCGCGACCCATGCCACCACGACCCATGGTCAACGCCTTCCCCTTTCCTTGGCCGGGCCGCGCTGACCGCGGCCTCCTGGCCCCCGCTCCTTGGCCCTGGTCGTGCCGGCGCCACGGCCAGCGTCGTCGTTGGGCCGCTCCTCGATGACCTCGCCGCCCAGCTCCCGCGCGGCCCAGTCTGCCACCGTACGGGCATCAGCGTCCGAGTCGAGCGCCTCGCCCTGGTCGTTCTCCGGGTCGACCTCGAACTCGGCCAGGTCCACGACTGCGGGCGGCTCGCCGGGCGGGGGGGGCTCGGGGTCGGTGGCGGGCGGGCCGGCGTCGGGCGCCGGCCCAGCCGTCTCGCCGATCGTGAGGCGGACCTCGAGCCCCCCGCCGAGCACGGTCTCGAGCGCGGCGTCGACCCGCTTGCTGCGGCCGTCCTTGGAGAGGGCGTCGGCGTAGAACCTGCTCTGCGGCGGGAACTCGACCACCACCTGGCGGCCCTCCACGGCGACCGGGCGCCCGTTGTCGAGGTAGGTGGCTGCCACCCGGCTGGCCGCCCGCACCTTCTCGACCACCAGGGGCCACGACCGCAGCACGAGGTCCAGGTCGACCGGGACCGAGGGCGCCGGCTGGGCCGGGGCCCAGTCCCCCTCCACGGCCGGGTCGGGCGCCTCGCGAGCCGGGGCAATGGCCCGGCCACCCGCGCGCGCCCTGCCGGCCCGACTGCCGGTGGCGGCCGCCGCGCCCTCGTGCCCAGCCGGCCCTCCGCCGGCAGCGATCCCGGCTGGGGCGCTGGCCCCCGCGTCCGAGACAGCAGGAGAGGCCGGGGTCGCTGCCGACCGGAACGGCGCCGGGCCTGCTGCCGCCGGGGCTGCTGGCGCCGGGGCTGCTGCCGCCGGGGCTGCTGCCGCCGGGCCTGCTGCCGCCGGGCCTGCTGCCGCCGGGGCTGCTGGGAGCGAGGTCCGGGTGGCCGCAGAGGCGGCCGGGGCTGGGGCCGCCGCGCCGGCTGGGAGCGAGGTCCGGGTGGCCGCAGAGGCGGCCGGGGCTGGGGCCGCCGCGCCGGCTGGGAGCGAGGTCCGGGTGGCCGAGGCGGCCGGGGCTGGGGCCCGGCTGGCGGCCGGACCGGAGGTGGGCGTGACGGTCGGGCTCGCGAGCGGGGTGGCCTTGGCCGGGTCGCCGGTGCCGATGGACAGGCGCCGCTCGAGCCGCTCGATGCGGGCGAGGAGCGCGTCGGCGTCCAGGGACGCCTCGGGCAGGGCCGCTCTGGCCATGCCGATCTCGAGCACCAGGCGCTGGTCGGTGGCCGTGCGCAGGTCGATGTAGAGGTCGCCGAGGATCCGCACCAGGCGGCCCAGCTCACCGGGGTCGAACCGCTCCGCCTGGGCGGCCAGCCGCTCCCGGGTCTCGGCGGTGACGTCGACCAGGCCGGACGACTCCGGCGCGACCCGCAGCACGTACAGGTCGCGCACGTGCTCGAGCGCCTCCCTGGCAAACTGCTGGAGGTCGTGACCAGCCTCGGAGACCCGCTCGATGCAGGCGAACACGTCGGCCACCCGGTGCGAAGCCAGCGCCTCGGCCAGGTCGAAGCGGAGCTCGATGGGCAGCACCCCGAGGACCCGGGCGACATCGTCCAGCCGGACGCGCTTGCCCGCGTAGGTGAGGATCTGGTCAAGGCGGCTCATGCCGTCGCGGTGGGAGCCGTCGGCCGCCCTGGCGATCAGCTCGAGGGCGGGCCGGTCGATGTCCACCCCCTCCGCGGCGCAGATCCTGGCGAAGTCCTCGGTCAGCACCGCGGTGCGGATGCGACGGAAGTCGTGCTGCTGGCAGCGGGAGCGGATCGCCTCGATGACCTTGTGCGGCTCGGTGGTGGCGAAGACGAAGCGGACGTGCTCGGGCGGCTCCTCGAGCACCTTCAGCATCGCGTTGAAGCCCTGGGTGGTGACCATGTGGGCCTCGTCGACGATGTAGACCTTGTAGCGGGCCGATGCGGGCGCGTAGCTCGCCTTCTCGCGCAGGTCGCGGGCGTCGTCCACCGACCCGTGGCTGGCCGCGTCGATCTCGATGACGTCCAGGCTGGTGCCGTTGGTGATCGCGACGCACTGCTCGCACTGGTTGCAGGGCTCCGGCGTGGACCCACGCTCGCAGTTGAGCGCCTTGGCCAGGATGCGCGCGGTGGATGTCTTGCCCGTCCCGCGGGTGCCGGTGAACAGCAGGGCGTGGTGCACCTGGCCGGTGCGCAGGGCGTTCACCAGGGTGCCGACCACGTGGTCCTGCCCGACCAGGTCGGAGAAGGTCTGCGGTCGCCACTTGCGGTACAGGGAGACGTACGCCATAGGTCAGAAGGCGGCAGGATGCCGGTCGGGAGGGAGACGGAGCCTGAGGGCTCTGGCGGCGCCCAAGATACCACCCGGCCCGGACGTTCCCCGAAGCCGGCGGCGGAGACGGCGAGGGCCTGGGAGTCCCCCCAGGCCCTCGCCCACATAGGTGGACCGTGCACCCACCGTCGAACCCGACGCTCGGAGCGCCTACCAAGCCGGTGGCTCGAGCCCGGCAACCCCGCGGCACCCGCCAGTGCCTGCTTAGCGCTGCTTCCTCCCGGACCTGACGCGGTTCGCAAGGTGACGTTGCGCGGGACCTGACCGTCAACACTCCGTACCCGGTGCTGACCTCCGGACGCGAGCCCTCGGGTGGGGATTCAGCCCCGCTGGAGCGGATTGCGGGTGCAGGGCACCGCTAGCTCCCCACCTAGCACGGTCCGGGTGCAGCCTACGCGCCGACCTCACCGCACGCCAGCCGGGCCTGCCAGGTCGACCGGTCGATGGCGTACCAGACCACGTCGATGCCGCGGAAGCGGGAAGCGCCTCGCAGGGTGAGGCCGCACTTCTCCATCACCCGGCGTGAGGCGGCGTTGTCCGGCCGCACGATGCTGATGACCCGGGCAAGCCCGAGCGCGTCGAACCCATGCCCGAGGCTGGCCAGCGCCCCCTCGGTGGCCAGGCCTCGGCCCCATTGGGACCGCGCGAGCAGCCAGCCGACCTCGACCTCACGCTCGCCCTCGCCCTCATGCCACTCGTCGTGGTGCATCAGGCCGATGCGGCCGACGAGCGCACCCGAAGCCTTCTCTTCGGCAGCCCACAGCCCGCAGCCCCAGCGCTCCCAGTGGGCGGCGAACCTCGCGAGCTGCTGCTTGCAGTCCTCGCGGCTCCGCGGGCCCCCCAGGTAGCGCATGACCTCCGGGTCGGCGCAGATGCGGGCGTAGGGACCCAGGTCCCCGTCGCGCCACCGGCGCAGCCAGAGCCGCTCGGTCTCGATCTTGGCCACGAGACAACCGTAGCACCAGCTCGGGCAACTTACAGAGGCTCGCGCTTCCGGGTGAAAGCGCCGAGGCCGTGCAGCCCAATGAGCTGCAGGGGCACCGTCCGTGTCTGTCACCGGAACGGGCGATCCTCTTTTAGTTGTATGGTGCAAGCAATTCTGTATCATGAGGACATGCCAACGACCGCCACCGGGACAACCGTGGCCGGAGACACCACCATCGGGGACATCGAGCAGGCGCTCACCCGACTGTTCCGGCGGGGCAACCAGCCCCGGGTCCACGAGCAGCTCATCGCCAGGGCCGGCGTCGCACTCGACCGGGCCGCCTACGCGGTGGTGAGCCGCCTGGGCGACTGCGGCCCGGTCCGGCTCTCGGAGCTCGCCTATCGCATGGGCGTCGACGTGTCGACCGCCTGCCGGCAGGTCCAGGCACTCGAGCAGGAGGGGCTGGTGACCAGGGCGGTCGACCCCGGGGACCGCCGGGCCACCCTGCTGCGGCTGTCGGAGGAGGGCAGCCTCGTGCTGGGCCGGGTCCGGGAGGTGCGCCGCACCCAGCTCGCCAAGGCCCTTGGTAGCTGGTCGGCCGAGGACCGCGAGCAGTTCGCCACCCTCCTCAGCCGCATGCTGAACGACTTCGACGCGCTGATGGAGACAGGTTCATGACGATCGACGAGACCACCGGGCGGCTGACCCACAAGCAGCTCCTGCTGGTGTTCAGCGGGCTCATGTCGGGCATGCTGCTGGCCGCCCTGGACCAGACGATCGTGGCCACCGCGCTGCCGACCATCGTGGGCGACCTCGGCGGCCTCAACCACCTGTCCTGGGTGGTCACCGCCTACCTGCTCGCCTCCACCACCTCGACCCCGCTCTACGGCAAGATCAGCGACCTGTACGGCCGCAAGGCCGTGTTCCAGGCCGCGATCGTGATCTTCGTGGCCGGCTCGCTGCTGGCCGGGCTGGCCCGGTCCATGGGGGAGCTGGTGGCGTTCCGCGCCCTCCAGGGACTCGGCGCCGGCGGGCTGCTGGCGCTCGCCATGGCGATCATGGGCGATGTCGTCTCGCCCCGGGAGCGGGGCCGCTACGTCGGCTACCTGGGCGCGGTGTTCGCGTTCGCGAGCGTGGCCGGCCCGCTGCTCGGGGGCTTCTTCGTCGACCACCTGTCCTGGCGCTGGGTGTTCCTGGTCAACCTGCCCGTCGGCGCCGCCGCCTTCGCGGTCACCGGCGCCGTGCTGGACCTGCCGTTCCGCCGGGAGCGGCGCGCCATCGACTGGCTCGGGGCCGGGCTGCTGGTCGCAGCGGTGAGCTGCATCCTGCTGGTCACCGTCTGGGGCGGCAGCGCGTATCCCTGGAGCTCACCGGTGATCGTCGGGCTCGGCGCGGCCGGCGTGGTGCTCCTGGCCGCCTTCGTGGTCCAGGAGCGGCGGGCCGCCGAGCCGGTCCTTCCCCCGCGCCTGTTCCGCAACCGGGTGTTCGACGTGGCGGCGGCCGCGCTGTTCCTCGTCGGCGTGGCCATGTTCGGTGCCCTCGTCTTCCTGCCGGTCTTCCTGCAGATCGTCACCGGCCTGAGCGCCACCAACTCCGGGCTGCTGCTCCTGCCCATGATGCTCGGCATCATCACGGCGTCGATCGCGTCCGGCCGGATCATCAGCCGGACCGGCCGCTACAGGCTGTTCCCGGTGGCCGGCACGGCCGTCATCACGCTCGGGATGGTGCTCCTCTCCCGTATGGACGCGAGCACCACCCAGCTGGGCGCGTCGCTCGACATGGTGGTGCTCGGCCTCGGTCTCGGCATGGTGATGCAGACGCTGATCCTGGTCGCCCAGAACGCTGCAGATCCCCGGGACCTCGGCACGGCGACCTCGGCGGCCACCTTCTTCCGCTCCATGGGCTGGTCGTTCGGGGTGGCCGCGTTCGGCGCCATCTTGACCAACCGGCTCGCCTACTACCTGCCCCGGCTCGTGCCCGGCCAGGCCGCGAGCGGCGTCGACGCGGACCTGCTGCAGTCCAGCCCGGACCGCATCCGCGCCCTGCCCGCCCCGATCCGCGACGGCGTGGTCCAGGCGGTGGCGGACTCGATGCACGTGGTGTTCCTGGCCGCCGTGCCCGTGGCCGCGCTCGCCTTCGTGGTCGTGCTGTTCCTCAAGGAGCTGCCGCTCCGCGACACCATCAACCTGGGCGGCGAGGAGGCCATGGAGCTCGAGCCGGCTGCGATGTCGGAGCACGCTGGCTGACGCCGCCTGGCGGCCGC